>ENA-OWPN01000252-OWPN01000252.1-human-gut-metagenome-genome-assembly--contig:-NODE-252-length-90303-cov-15.765746_pt1 | contig 90303 bp, 84 predicted proteins | sample MGYA00248266_ERZ651850 | MGnify/ENA primary metagenome ERZ651850 (study PRJEB26924, sample SAMEA4378296) | human gut metagenome | biome: human gut; feature: human-associated habitat; material: faeces... | reverse complement strand
GCACCGTGAAGTCCATGACCAGCTATGGCGTGTTCGTGGACATCGGCGGCGTGGATGGTATGGTACATATCTCCGAGCTGTCCTGGAGCCGTATCAAGAACCCCGCCGAGGTCGTCTCCGTGGGCGATACCCTGGACGTGTACGTTATCTCCTTCGATCCCGAGAAGCACAAGATCTCCCTGGGTGTGAAGGACCGCAGCATGAACCCCTGGGATAAGTTCATGGCTACCTACCACGTGGGCGATGTGGCCAACGTGCGTATCGTGAAGCTGATGACCTTCGGCGCGTTCGCCGAGGTCGTGCCCGGTGTGGACGGCCTGATCCACATCTCCCAGATCGCGGATCGCCGCATCGAGAAGCCCGGCGACGTGCTGACCGAGGGCGAGATGGTGGATGCCAAGATCACCGCCATCGACGAGGAGAAGCAGAAGATCTCCCTGTCCATCCGCGCGCTGCTGGCTCCCGCCGCTGACGAGGACGCCGACGAGGAGTAATTAGATCGTAAAACACCTCCGCTGCCTGTGGGGCAGCGGAGGTGTTTTTGGTTGTTTTCACAATGGCGTGCAGGGGAAAATATCTTGCGACCTTGCGGAGAGGCATGGTACAATCGAGGTGGGCAAGAGAATTTAAGAGCATTGTGCTGAAGATAGAACGGATCAATTGGAATTTGACAGGGGGAGCGTGATCGTATGAAAAAGTTGATGGCATCAGTGTTAGCGTTGGTTTGCGTTGTTGCTATGGCGGGCTGCGGAAAGTCGAATGTTGGGGACTATCCTGCGACGATAATGGTAAATGGGATAAATTACTATTCGACCGATAATGCTGTTCCCGTTGAAGTAGACGAGAGTGTTATTCAGTACACCACGTCGTATGCGGAGGATGGCGTTCCCCGAAAAGATGGTGAGGCAAACTTCAACAGAGACCTGGGGACTCCGTATGCTGTTATTGAGGAAGACTTGGTAGTTGTCCTTATGGACAATGAGTGGATAGAGTTCAAGGCAAAGTAAGAGCGATCTCGGGTCGCGAAAGAGCGGGACGATGGGAGAAGCGTGCCGTACGAAAGGGACGGGGGATGAAGCGGGGGAAAAGAAAAATAATTTTGGGAGAGTTGCCTGTTTATGGGCAACTCTCCCGGTTTTTTGGCATAGGGGTAGAACCGGATCGCAGGAAGGGGGGAGCGCATATGAAAAGAGCAGACGTGAACTGGGGAGAGGTAAGGCGTAAGTATGAGTCGGGAATGTATACCTATCAGCGATTGGCAAGGGAGTACCATGTGTGTACGCAGACGGTGTGGCGACATGCGGTCAAGGGGCAGTGGCAGATCGGTCGGGAGGAGGCGGAAAAGCAGATACTCCGGCGATGCCTGATGGCCACAGCAAAGCTGCTGGAGACGGCGGCTGCCGGGGCTACGGAACGGCTGGAAAGCGGAGAGGGCAGCCTGAAGGAGGTCAAGGAGCTGGGAGGTATCCTGCAGGCGCTGGTGGGGACAGCGGCAAAGATGTGTCAGAGCGAAAAAAACAAGGACACGGCGGTCAACGAGATACGGGTGATCATGTCGGAGGAGGTAGAGGCGTTGAGCGGATGATATCCATGCCGGACCTGTTCATTTTTGCACAAGCATTCCCGGGAATTCTTGTGGGTTTCGTCAATTTCCCCGCGGGCTGCATTGTGGTAAAATTAACAATTAGAAAATTCAGCCTTCGTCGGAAGGGATAGGAAAGAACAGGGAGGAACAGGACATGGCTTTTGCTGATTTTCAGGCGCTGTACAAGCAGAAACTGACCACCGCGGACGAGGCGGTGAAGGTCATCAAGTCCGGTGATTGGGTGGACTATGGCTTCTGCGCCATCCACCCCCGGGTGCTGGACGAGGCGCTGGCCCGCCGTGCACCGGAGCTGGAGGATGTGAAGGTCCGGGGCGGTATCAGCCTGTGGAAGCCGGCGATCTTCGACATCGAGGACCCGGTGCATCACATCATCTTCAACTCCCACCACATGAGCAGCGTGGAGCGCCATCATATCGCCAGCGGCGCGGGGTTCCATGAGCCTATGCGCTATTCGGAGCTGCCGCGATACTACTACGACCACATCACGCCGCCGGACGTGGCCATGTTCCAGGTGGCCCCGATGGACAAGCACGGGTACTTCAACTTCGGACTGTCGGCTTCGCATGTGAAGGCGGTGTGCGAGATGGCCAAGGTGGTCATCGTGGAGGTCAACGAAAATATGCCCCGGTGCCTGGGCGGCTTTGACAACTGTATCCATGTCAGCGAGGTGGACATGATCGTGGAGGGGCGCAACGACCCCATGGGCGTCCAGCCCAGCGGCACGGCTACGGAGGTGGACCGGGCGGTGGCGAAGCTGATCGTGGAGCAGATACCCGACGGTGCCTGCTTGCAGCTGGGTATCGGCGGTATGCCCAACACCGTGGGCGCCATGCTGTGCGAGTCCGACCTGAAGGATCTGGGCGTACACACGGAGATGTACGTGGACGCCTATGTGGATCTGGCGATGGCGGGGAAGGTCACATGCATGAAAAAGAACATCGATCGGGGCCGGCAGGTGTTCGCCTTTGCCGCCGGTACCCAGAAGCTGTACGACTATCTGGACGACAACCCGGCGTGCATGGCCGCGCCCATCAGCTACACCAACGACATCCGTACCATCGCGGCCATCGACAACTTTATCTCCATCAACAACGCGGTGGATGTGGACCTGTACGGGCAGGTGAACGGTGAGACGGCGGGCACCAAGCAGATCAGCGGCGCCGGCGGACAGCAGGACTTTGTGCTGGGTGCGTATCTGTCCAAGGGCGGTAAGAGCTTTATCTGTCTCAGCTCCACTCACGCAGACAAGGACGGCACGCTGCATTCCCGCATACGGCCTACCCTGCAGAACGGTTCCGTGGTGACGGATACCCGCGTGAACACCATGTACGTGGTGACGGAGTACGGCTGCGTGTGCCTGAAGGGACTGACGGTGTGGGAGCGCGCGGAGAAGCTGATCTCCATCGCGCACCCGGACTTCCGGGAGGAACTGATCCGCGAGGCGGAGAAGCAGAAGATCTGGTATCCCCACAACAGAAGATAACGAAAAAGAGCGCCGGAAGGCGCTCTTTTTGCATGAAAGAGGCGGTATCCGCGCAAGCTACGGCAAAAAGGAGGCGCGGATATGAGCAACGACGAAAACCGGGAAAAGAACGAGGAAAAAGCGGCGGTGCCGGTACAGCCGATCATTGATATGGGCAGCACTGTGGTGAAAAACAGCCGGGGGACGGTGCACTGCCTGACCATCGTGGGGCAGGTGGAGGGACACACGCTGCTGCCGGACAATCTGAAGAGTACAAAGTATGAGCACGTACTGCCGCTGCTGGCTGCGCTGGAGCAGAGCGAACAGGTGGACGGCGTGCTGCTGCTTCTGAACACCGTGGGCGGCGACATCGAGGCGGGACTGGCCATCGCGGAGCTGGCGGCGGGCATGACGAAGCCGGTGGTGACGCTGGTGCTGGGCGGCGGGCACTCCATCGGCGTACCGCTGGCGGTGTGCGGAAAGGAGACGTTCATCGCGCCCACGGCGTCCATGACAGTGCATCCGGTGCGGATGTCCGGGACGGTCATTGCCGCGCCGGAGACGTACAGGTATTTTGAACGCCTCCAGGAGCGCATTATTCAGTTCGTGGCGGCCAACAGCCGCGTGACCGCGGAACGGTTCCGGGAGCTGATGCTCTCCAGCGGCGACATGGCCAATGACGTGGGGACGGTGCTGTACGGCGAGCAGGCGGTGGCAGAGGGAATCATCGACCGGATCGGTACACTGGGCGATGCGTTGGAGGCACTGTACGGACAGATCGCAAAGGGGCGGAAGTAAATAAATATCCCCCGGCGGAGCCGGGGGATATTTATTTGTGCGGGCGCGCGGTTTTTCTTGAAAAACGGGGACTTCCATAGTATACTATCTTAGTTAAGGTATGCCAAAGTATAAGAGGTGACGCAGTTGTACTTAAAAGCACTTGAGATACAGGGGTTCAAGAGTTTCCCCGACAAGACGGTATTGAATTTCGGCGAGGACATCACCGCCATCGTGGGACCAAACGGGTCCGGCAAGTCCAACATCTCCGACGCCATACGCTGGGTCATGGGCGAGCAGAACAGCCGCCAGCTTCGCGGTGCCAAGATGGAGGACGTGATCTTCGGCGGTACGGAGAAGCGGAACCAGATGGGCTTTGCCCAGGTGACGCTGGTCATCGACAACACCGAGCATATCTTCCCTACCCGGGAGGAGGCAGAGGTGGCCGTGACACGGCGGTATTACCGCAGCGGTGAGTCGGAGTACTATATCAATAAGCAGTCCGTGCGGCTGAAGGACGTGAACGAGCTGTTCATGGACACCGGTATGGGCCGGGAGGGCTATTCCATCATCGGACAGGGCAAGATCGACGAGATACTGTCTGTGAAAAGCGGCGAGCGCCGGGAGATCTTCGAGGAGGCCGCCGGTATCAGCAAATACCGGCACCGCAAGGAGGAGTCCGAGCGCAAGCTGGAGCGCACCGAGGAAAACCTGGTGCGTATCAACGACAAGATCGCCGAGCTGGAATTGCAGGTGGAGCCGCTGCGGGCGCAGGCGGAGACGGCGAAGAAGTATCTGGTGCTGCGGGATGAGCTGCGGGTGCTGGAGATCTCCGTGTGGCTGGAGCAGCTGCAAAACCTGCGGACTGCCAAGCTGAAGCTGGAGAGCGATACGGCTCAGGCCAAGGAGGCCTGTGACCAGGCCCAGGCGGCGCTGGACGAGGCCTACGCCCAGGGAGAGCGTTTTACCGAGGAGATGCGGCAGAACGACGTGGCGGCTGACGCGCTGCGCGGTCAGGTGACCGAGGCGGAGTCCGCCGCCGGCGAGGAGTCTGCGGCCATCGCGGTGCTGCAGACCTCTGTGGAGCACAACAACGAGTCTCTGCGCCGGCTGGAACAGGAACTGACCAGCACAGACCAGCGGCGGGAGAATTTACAGGGACAGATCGACGGACAGCTGGCGCGTATCGCGGACATCGACCGCGACGCGGCGGTATTGGAGACGGCGCTGAGTGAGCTGCTCTCTCGGGCGCAGGCGCTGGCTGACAGCGCAAAGGGCGCGGCGGACGAGGCCGAGGCTCTGCGGGCGCAGGAGGCCATTGCTGTGGCCGAGGCCGCAGACGGGCGCGCCGCGCTGTCCGCCCTGCAGGCGGGCCTGGACGAGGCCGGACAGCGGTGGATTACGGTGCGGCAGGAGCTGTCCGAGGCACAGCGTAAGCTAGAGGAGAGCGAAAAGGACGCAAAGACCAATCGCCGGGCGCTGAACGATGCCAGGGAGGAGGCCCAGGCGGCGGAGAATATCATTCAGGGCCACAGCCTGCGAATGGACAGCCGCCGCCAGAAGGCGGAGAGCGCCCAGAACATCAAGCAGGAGCTGACCCGGCAGGTGAACGCCCAGGAGGACCGCATCCGTCTGCTGACGGAGATGGAGAAGGAGTACGAGGGCTTCAACAAGGCGGTAAAGACTGTGATGCAGGCAGCGGAGAAGAACACGCTGCGGGGCATTCACGGGCCGGTGGCCGGACTGATGACCACAGAGCAGACCTATGCCGTGGCGCTGGAGACGGCGCTGGGCGCGGCGCTGCAGAACATCGTGGTGGAACGGGAGGAGGACGCCAAGGCGGCCATCCAGTTCCTGAAGCAGCGGGACGGCGGCCGCGCTACCTTCCTTCCGCTGACGGCCATCCGGGGCGACGAGCTGCGGGAGAACGCTGCGGGAGAGTATGGTTTTGTAGGCATCGCCAGCCGTCTGGTGCGGTACGACGCGCGATATGACCATATTTTTAAAAATCTGCTGGGCCGGACGGTGGTAGTGGAGGACCTGGACAGCGGTATCGCCATGGCGCGTAAGTTCCGCAATGCCTTCCGCATCGTGACGCTGGACGGACAGATCATCAACCGGGGCGGCTCCATGACCGGCGGCTCCGCCAGCCGATCCTCCGGCGTGCTGTCCCGGGCCAATGAGCTGGAACGGCTGAAGGCGGCACAGGGCGCCCTGCACGGTAAGCTGAACGAGGCCGCGCAGCAGGCCGAGGCGGCCCAACGGGAGCTGCAGAAGGCTGAGTATGAATTGCAGGTGGCCAAGGACCAGCAGCGCAAGGCGGCGGACGAGGTGCTGACCTTACAGGGACGGCAGGACCACTATGACCTCCTGCTGGAGAGCCTGCGCCTGAGCTGCGAGACTATGGAGCAGGAGTTGTCCGGCCTGGACCGCCGGGAGACGGACGGCCGCGGGCGCATGGCCGGGATACAGGCGGACATCACTGCGGCAGAGGACCGCGCGGCCGCGCTGCGGCAGGAGATGCGGGACAAGCTGGCCGGCCAGACCGATCTGACGGAGCAGACCAACCAACTGGCCCAGGCCGTCAGTGACAAGAAGGCCGATCAGGCGGCACTGAGCGCGGAGAAGGACAGCGTTCTGCGGAGCGTGGAGGACCTGCGGGGCCTGCAGGCGGATATGGTATCCGACCGCGCTGAGCGTGACCGTCGGGTGCAGGAGTACCGGCAGGCCAACGAGAAGGCGCTGGCCGATATGGCGGGCCATCAGGCGGCGCTGGAGGAGAAGAACGCCCGTGTGATACAGCTGCGGCAGCGGCTGGAGGATCTGGCCCAGGCCAAACTGGCGCTGGAGCAGCAGCGTGACCAGAACGGCCGCGACAGCCGTGCCTGCAACGATACGCTTTTGCAGACCATGCAGGCGTACAACAAACTGCAGCAGAAGCTGGAAAACAGCGGCATGGAGGAGAGCCAGATCCTGGAGAAGCTGTGGGAGCGCTACGAACTGAGCCACAGCGACGCCATGGAGCAGCGCATCGAGCTGGAGAGCGTACCCAAGGCCACGCGGCGTATTGCCGAGCTGAACCGGGAGATCAAGGGGCTGGGCACGCCCAACATCGGCGCCATCGAGGAGTTCGACCGGGTGAACACCCGATATACCTACCTGTCCGAACAGCGCAGCGATGTGGAGCAGGCCAAGGAGGAGCTGCTGGGCATTATCGACCAGATCACCCAGCAGATGACCAGCATTTTTGCCGAGCAGTTCCGGCTGCTGAACGAGAGCTTCCAGGAGACGTTTTTGGAGCTGTTCGGCGGAGGCAAGGCGCGGCTGGAGCTGGAGGACGAGAGCGATATCCTCAACTGCGGCATCGAGATCAAGGTACAGCCCCCCGGCAAACAGCTGAAGACCATCACGCTGCTGTCCGGCGGTGAGAAGGCCTTTGTGGCCATTGCGCTGTACTTCGCCATTCTGAAGGTACATCCCACGCCGTTCTGCGTGATGGACGAGATCGAGGCGGCGCTGGACGAGGCCAATGTGGTGCGCTACGCCCGGTATATGCGGCGAATCGCCGGAAAGACGCAGTTTATCGTCATTACCCACCGGCGGGGCACCATGGAGGAGGCGGATGTGCTGTATGGCGTGACCATGCAGGAAAAGGGCGTCAGCCGGATACTGACCATCAATCTCAACGACATGGCCAAGGAGCTGCATATCAAATAAGGAGGGCTTGTTATGGCAATGGGCTTATTTCAAATACTTAAAGAGGCGTTCACCGCCGTCCCCACCTTCGACGACCTGAACGACGAGTTCTACGACGGACTGGAGGAGGCGCTGATCCTGGCCGATGTGGGCGCGGACACCGCCGCTGACACCGTGGCCCAGCTGCGGAAGCGGGTGAAGGAACGCTTTATCGGCCGGATGGACGAGGTAAAGGACGCCCTGCGGGACATCCTGAAGAGCAAGCTGGAGGTGGGTGACAGCGCGTTGGTGCTGGAGGGCAAGCCCGCCGTGGTGCTGGTCATCGGCGTCAACGGCGTGGGCAAGACCACCTCCATCGGCAAGCTGGCCAAGCAGCTGAAGGACCAGGGCAAGAAGGTCCTGCTGTGCGCCGGCGATACGTTCCGTGCGGCGGCCGCCGACCAGCTGGAGATCTGGGCGGGCCGCGCCGGTGTGGATATCGTGCGGCAGCATGAGGGCGCGGATCCCGGCGCGGTACTGTTTGATGCTTTGCAGGCGGCCAAGGCACGGAGCGTGGACGTGGTGCTGTGCGACACCGCCGGACGGCTGCACAACAAACAGAACCTGATGAACGAGCTGGCCAAGCTGCGGAAGATCATCGACCGGGAATGCCCCAATTCCAGCTGCGAGACGCTGCTGGTGCTGGACGCCACCACCGGGCAGAACGGATTGATCCAGGCACGGACCTTCAAGGAGACGGCAGGGTTGACGGGTATTGTCCTGACGAAGCTGGATGGCACCGCCAAGGGCGGAATCGTCATCGCCATCGCCCAGGAGCTGGGTGTGCCGGTGAAGTTCGTGGGCGTGGGCGAGGGCATCGACGACCTGAAGCCCTTTGACCCGACCGCCTTCGTGCAGGACATGATATAAGGAGGGCACAGCATGACGAGAGCAGACGGACGGGCATTTGACCAGCTGCGCCCGGTGGAGATGACACCCGCCTTTACGAAATTCGCCGAGGGCAGCGTGCTGATCCGCTGCGGCGAGACGGTGGTGCTGTGCAACGCCTCGGTGGAGGAGAAGACACCGCCCCATGTGGCGGAGGGCTGCGGCTGGGTGACGGCGGAGTATTCCATGCTGCCCCGGGCCAACCGGGAGCGCAGCCGCCGGGACGTGGACAAGCTGAAGCTGTCCGGCCGCAGTGCGGAGATACAGCGGCTCATCGGCCGCAGCCTGCGTGCGGCGGTGGATATGGCGGCCCTGGGGCCCCGGACCATCACCGTGGACTGCGACGTATTGCAGGGCGACGGCGGGACGCGGACGGCATCCGTGACCGGCGGGTTCGCGGCGCTGGCGCTGGCCTGTAAAAAGCTGGTGGCCGACGGTGTGATCGAGAGGCTGCCGCTGCTGCACTATGTCACCGGTGTGTCGGCGGGCATTGTGGATGACACGCCCCTGCTGGATCTGCAGTACAGCGAGGACAGCCGAGCGCAGGTGGACCTGAACTGCATGATGACGGAGCAGGGACAGCTGATCGAAATTCAAGGCACCGGCGAGGGCCGGCCCTTTACCGTGGCCGAGCAGCAGGCGCTGGTGGCGCTGTGCGCCAAAGGGTGCGGCGAGCTGCTGGCGAAGCAGAAAGAGATACTGGGTGAGATATTATGAGATTTGTACTGGCATCCCACAACAAGGGAAAGCTGACCGAGATGCAGGCCATTCTGGGCGAACTGGGCGTGGAGGTGGTCATGCCCTCCGATGTGGGCGTGGACGTCGACGTGGAGGAGACGGGGACCACATTCGAGGAGAACGCGGCGCTGAAGGCCAACGCCGTCATGGCGGCCAGCGGCCTGCCGGCTATCGCGGACGACTCTGGACTGTGCGTGGATTGGCTTCAGGGCGCGCCGGGGGTGTACTCCGCCCGCTACGGTGGGCTGGACAGCGACCCGGAGCGCTGCCGCCTGCTGCTGAGCAATATGCGCGGCGCCACGAACCGGGCGGCGCATTTCCACACGGCCATCGTCTGCGCCTTCCCCAACGGGGACACACTGACGGCGGAGGGAGACTGCGCCGGAACCATTGCCTTTGCGCCTATGGGCGGCGGCGGGTTCGGGTACGACCCTGTGTTCTTCGTGCCGTCCCGGAGAAAGACATTCGCCCAGCTGACGGCAGAGGAGAAAAATGCCATTTCCCACCGGGGCAGTGCCCTGCGGGCCTTTGCCGCGGAACTGAAAACGTATTTGGAGAAGCAATGATATGGAACTGACAAGCAAACAACGCGCACAGCTGCGCGCACTGGCCACCAATATGGACACCATCGTCCATGTGGGCAAGGACGGCATCGGCGACAATCTGGTCAAGCAGGTCAACGACGCGCTGGAGGCCCGGGAACTCATCAAGGGCCGGGTGCTGGAGAACTCGCTGCTGACCGCCCGTGAGGCGGCGGAGGAACTGGCGGTGGCCGCCCGCTGCGAGGTGGTGCAGGTCATCGGCAGCAAGTTCGTGCTCTACCGGATGCAGCACGACAAGAGCAAGCGGAAGATCGAACTGGTCAAGGCGAAGAGAAGCGTATGAACATCGGTATTTACGGTGGTACCTTCGACCCGCCCCATGTGGGTCATGTAACGGCGGCCAAGGCCGCTATGGAGGTCCTGGGGCTGGACAAGCTGGTGCTGGTCCCGGACGCGCAGCCGCCCCACAAGGCGCTGCCGGAGGGCGGCGCCGCGCCGCGGCAGCGGTACGACATGGCGGTGCTGGCCACAGCGGCGCTGGGGAAGCGGGCGGAGGTCAGTGACATGGAGCTGCGGCGCAGCGGCGTCAGCTATACCGCGGACACGCTGGCGGCGCTGCGGGAGCAGTATCCGGATGACACGCTGTATCTGCTGATGGGGTCGGATATGTTTCTGAGTCTGCACAACTGGCGCAGGCCGGAGGCGATCATGGCCATGGCCCACATCGCGCCCTTCAGCCGGGAGGCGGAGGATGAGTCCGCCGCCTTTGCCGCGCAGAGCGCGCGCCTGGAACGGGAGTTCGGCGCGCAGGTGACCGTGGTGCCCAACCCGCAGGTGGTGGATATATCCTCCACCGAGGTCCGCGCCGCGCTGGCACAGGGCGGGGGAGAGGACCTGCTGCCGCCGCCGGTGTGGGGCTATATCCGGCGGGAGCACCTGTACGGTACCCATACGGACCTGACGCACCTGACGCCCGATGAACTGCGGCCTGTGGCGCTGAGCTATCTCAAACCCAAGCGCATGCCCCATGTGCTGGGCACGGAACAGGAGGCGGTGCGCCTGGCAGAGCGTTACGGCGCGGACGTGACAAAGGCGCGTATCGCCGCGCTGCTGCACGACTGTACCAAAAAGCTGGATATGGACGAGCAGCTGGCGCTGTGCAAGAAGTATCACATTCCGCTGGACGAGCTGGAGAGAAAGGCACTGAAGCTGCTGCACAGTAAGACCGGCGCAGCCATCGCACGGGATGTGTTTGCCGTGGACGACGATGTGTATAACGCGATCATGTACCACACCACCGGTAAGCCGGATATGACGCTGCTGGAGAAGATCATCTATCTGGCGGATTATATCGAGCCCACCCGGGACTTTCCCGGGGTGGAGGCGCTGCGAAGGACGGTATACGAGGATCTGGACCGGGGCCTGCTCATGGGTCTGACCATGACCATTGATGAGATGGAGGAGATGGGTAACCCCGTCCACCACATGACCCGCGACGCGCGGGACTATCTGATGAAAAGAGGGATATCATGAAAACACCGAAAGAACTGGCGCTGCTGGCCGCCCGTGCCCTGTCCGATAAGAAGGGCAAGGAGATCCGTGTGATGGAGATCGCCGAGCTGACCACGCTGGCGGACTATTTCGTTCTGGCCACTGGTGCCAGCAATACCCAGATCAACGCACTGGTGGACAATGTGGAAAAGGTACTGGCAGAGGAGGCCGGTGAGCAGCCCCTGCACCGGGAGGGCTATCGCGGCGGCACGTGGGTCCTGCTGGACTACGGCTGCATCGCCATCCACGTGTTCAATCAAGAGGCTCGGGCCTTCTACGGCCTGGAGCGTCTGTGGCAGGACGGCAAGAGCGTGGACCTGAGCGGCGTCATCGACGAGCACGAATGAAGTGTTTTCGGCGGTTTTCCCGGAAAACGGGGTTGACATTCGGCAAAAATGCGCTAAAATAGACTTCGATATTGTCAGAAGCGATGAAGGGAAAAAGACAGAGATCATCCACCCGAAGAGAGCCGGCGTATGGTGCGAGCCGGCGGGGACGCTCTGTTGTACTGGTCCCGGAGCTTTCCGCCTGAACAGGGCGGGACGGGTGCGCGCCGTTACAGCGTCGTCTTTCGTAAGAAAGACACGGAGCGCCGCGGAGCGATCTGCGGCGGAAGCAGGGTGGTAACACGTCTATAACGTCCCTGGCTGCGTAAAGCAGCCGGGGATTTTTATTTGCGAAAACAAAATTCACATACAAGGAGAAGCGAGCATGAATTACGATTTTGCGGCCATTGAGAAGAAATGGCAAGCTAACTGGGAGAAGACAAAGCCCTATGCCGCCATCACCGGTGACAAACGACCCAAGTTCTACGGGCTCATCGAGTTTCCGTATCCCTCCGGCCAGGGTCTGCACGTGGGTCATCCCCGCCCCTTTACGGCTATGGATATCGTCACCCGCAAAAAGCGGATGCAGGGCTATAATGTATTGTTCCCCATCGGCTTCGATGCTTTCGGTCTGCCCACGGAGAACTATGCCATCAAGAACCACATCCATCCTGCCATCGTCACGAAGAACAACATCGAGAATTTCACCAAGCAGCTGAAGATGCTGGGATACGGCTTTGACTGGGACCGCTGCGTGGATACCACCGACCCCAAGTACTACAAGTGGACGCAGTGGATATTCCTGCAGATGTTCAAGCACGGCTTGGCCTACAAGTCCACCATGCCCGTCAACTGGTGCACAAGCTGCAAGTGCGTGCTGGCTAACGAGGAAGTGGTCAACGGCGTGTGCGAGCGCTGCGGCAGCGAGGTCATCCGCAAGGAGAAAAGCCAGTGGATGCTGAAGATCACCGAGTATGCCCAGCGGCTGATCGACGATCTGGATGATGTGGACTATATTGAGCGCGTGAAGATCCAGCAGCGCAACTGGATCGGCCGTTCCACCGGCGCAGAGATCACCTTCGACACCAATGTGGGCGACCAGGTGACGGTCTATACCACTCGTGCCGACACCCTGTTCGGCACCACGTATATGGTCATCTCTCCCGAGCACCCGCTGCTGAAGAAGTGGCAGCCCCTCATTAAGAACTGGGATGCTGTGGCGGCCTATCAGGAGGAAGCGGCCCATAAGTCCGACTTTGAGCGCGGCGAGCTGAACAAGGAGAAAACCGGCGTGCGGCTGGAGGGTATCGAGGTCATGAACCCGGTGACCCACAAGCCCCTGCCCATGTTCGTCTCCGACTATGTCCTCATGGGCTACGGCACCGGCATCGTCATGGGCGTGCCCGGCCACGACCAGCGCGACTGGGAGTTCGCCAAGAAGTTCGGCCTCCCCATCATCGAGGTGGTGGCCGGCGGCGACGTGACCAAGGAGGCCTTTGTGGCCAAGGATGACAGCGCTGTCATGGTCAACTCCGGCTTCCTGAACGGCATGACCGTCAAGGAGGCCATCCCCGCCATGAAGAAATACGTGGTGGAGCAGGGCTTCGGCAAGGAGAAGGTCAACTACAAGCTGCGCGACTGGGTGTTCTCCCGCCAGCGCTACTGGGGCGAGCCCATCCCCCTGGTGAACTGTGAGAAGTGCGGCTGGGTGGCCCTGCCGGAGGAGCAGCTGCCCCTGGTGCTGCCCCAGGTGGAGAGCTATGAGCCCACCGATGACGGCGAGAGCCCCTTGAGCAAGATGACAGACTGGGTCAACACCACCTGCCCCTGCTGCGGCGGCCCGGCCAAGCGCGAGACGGACACCATGCCCCAGTGGGCCGGCTCCAGCTGGTACTTCCTGCGGTATATGGATCCCCACAACGACAAGGCACTGGCCAGCAAGGAGGCTCTGGACTACTGGTCCCCCGTGGACTGGTACAACGGCGGCATGGAGCACACCACGCTGCACCTGCTGTACTCCCGCTTCTGGCATAAGTTCCTGTACGACATCGGCGTGGTGCCCACCAAGGAGCCCTACGCCAAGCGCACCAGCCATGGCATGATCCTGGGCGAGGGTGGCGAGAAGATGTCCAAGTCCCGCGGCAACGTGGTCAACCCCAACGACATCGTAGCCCAGTACGGCGCGGACACCATGCGCCTGCACATCATGTTCATCGGCGACTTCGAGAAGGCCGTCAGCTGGAGCAACGAGGCTGTCAAGGGCAGCAAGCGCTTCCTGGACCGCTGCTTCAATCTGCAGGATATCGCCACCGACGAGGAGTCCATCTCCGCCAAGAACGAGTCCATCGTCCACAAGACCATCAAGAAGGTCAGCCAGGATATCGACGAGCTGAAGATGAACACCGCTATCGCCGCCATGATGACCATGGTCAACGAGTTCTACGCCAATGGCTGCTCCAAGGGCGACGTGGAGATGCTCTGCCTGCTGCTCAGCCCCTTTGCCCCCCACATGGTGGAGGAGATGTGGGAGAACATGGGATTTGCCGCCAAGTACGGCAAGATGGCCATGCAGATGGATTGGCCCGAGCACGACGAGGCCAAGACTGTGGACAGCCACGTGGAGATGGCCGTGCAGGTTAACGGCAAGCTGAAGGGTACCGTCACCGTCCCCGTGGACAGCGACGAGGCTGCTGTGGTGGCCGCCGCTATGGAGAGCGACAAGGTGAAAAAGGCCACGGAGGGCATGAGTGTTGTCAAGACCATTTTGGTCAGGAACAAGCTGGTGAACCTGATCGTGAAGCCCGCGAAATAAAGCGTTGTATCCCCCGGTGCAGCCGGGGGATACTTTTTCTGGAGGGCGGACCGCCGGGACGCACACTTTTTTGCCGTTTTTGTAAAAAAACGACTTGACAAGCTGTGTTATCCCCGGTATAATACACCCGTTAGTCATGTAAATGGCTCTTAAAGAGCACCCAGGATCGAGCCGGGTGTATCGGAGGGAGGGAAACATAAATGTCCGAAGTCCATGTTAAGGAAGGCGAGTCCCTGGACAGCGCTCTGAAGCGTTTTAAGAGAAGCTGCGCCAAGGCGGGCGTCCTGGCCGAGGTGCGCCGCAGAGAGTGCTACGAAAGCCCCAGCGTTAAGCGCCGCAAGAAGTCCGAGGCTGCGCGCAAGAACCGCAACAAGCGTTACTATTAAGTGACAAAGAAGCCTGAGAACATAGGTTCTCAGGCTTCTCTTTTATCTATCCTGTCAGGTCCCGCAGTATGTCGGCGCACTCCGGCAGGGTCAGCAGACCCCGGTGTATGCCCAGGCGCTCGCCCAGAGCGATTTTTCTATGCAGGGTGTCACCGTCGTCCAGCAGGACGAACCGTGTCTCGCCGCCCCGGCGGTACGTGAAATACCGGGCGCCCAGCTCCCGGGAAAAGAATATCTGGCGGCCTGTTTGCAGGGCGGCTAGCTGTTCATCTGTCAGCGGTATGCCCTCACCAGTGGGACAGGGGAGAGGGAAGTCCATCCGCAGGCGCTGGAGGTCCAGCACGATACGGTCCGGCCCGAAGGCACGGCAGCAGGTGGACAACCGGTTTTCGATATCCCCGCCGGACAGGGCGGTGCATACCAGTACCCGCGCGCCGGGAGCCGTGTGGGCGCATTTCTCGTGGACCCACAGGGCGATGCCGGACCGGTGCAGGGGCTGGGCCAGCGCCTCCGTCAGTTCTGCGGCGGGGAAGGGGACGATCACTGTGCCGTATCTCCGGCGGCGGCACTCCTGCACCATGCCGGCTGCCGTTTCCGGGCTGAAGGGTCCCGCCGCGCCGGTGAGCAGCATGGCACCGCCCCGCAGGGCAGGCGGCATGGGCAGGGCACACAGCACTCCGTTTTCTATCCGGTAGGCCGCGTTGGCGATGGGCAGCTGTGTGCCGCAGGCCATCTGGCGAAGCGGCGGTGCGGCGGCGATCATCAGCTGCATAGGCGTACCCCCTTGCGAGACCACGATGTCCGTGGTACAATACTGCTGTACTTTATGAGAGGAGTCGGATACCTATGCCCATTTCCATGACGCCCTACCGGGTGTTTGACAGCTACCGCAGCATCACGCCCGCGTTTTTTATGCGGCACGGCATCCGGCTGCTGCTGTGCGATCTGGACTATACCCTGGCGCCCAAGTCCCAGCCGGAGCCGGACGCGGACCTGCGCCGCTGGCTCTCCGATGTGCGGGCGGCGGGTGTGGAGGTCATGATCCTGTCCAACAACCGCAGCCCCGTGCGAGTGGAGCGATTCTGCCGCGATCTGGGGATCACCTACGAGGGCCATGCGGGCAAGCCGTCCGTAAAGGGCTTTCGCCGGGCCATGGTGCGCTGCGGCGTCACCCCGCGGGAGACGGCCATGCTGGGCGACAAACTGCTGACGGATATGCTGGGTGCCAACCGGGCTGGCGTGCTGCCGCTGATGGTGGAGCCGCTGGGCGGGCCGCGCGGCGCGTGGAATAAGGTGCTGCATGGTTTGCAGAGGCCGTGGAAGGCCGCCAGTTTGAAAAAACATCCGGAACGGTGACTTTTTTACGCGGAAACACTTGCCAAACAGCAGGTTATCATGTAAAATATATGAGGCCGATTTTGGCTGATATTATTTATTCAGAGGGAATGGAGATATTCCCTCATACACAATGGGAGGAATATCAATATGGCAACTATTACCGCCGGTGATTTCAGAAACGGCAAGACCTTCGAGATGGACGGCAAGGTCATGCAGGTCGTGGAGTTCCAGCACGTCAAGCCCGGCAAGGGCGCGGCTTTCGTCCGCACCAAGATGCGTAACGTGGTGACCGGTGCTGTGACCGAGACGTCCTTCAACCCCACCGCCAAGTTTGAAGAGGCCTTTGTGGACCGCCGCGATATGGCCTACAGCTACAACGACGGTGATTTGTACTACTTCATGGATCAGGAGACCTTTGACATGGTACCCCTGAACAAGGAGCTGCTGGGCGATGCGTTCCGCTTCATCACTGAGAACACCGTGTGCAAGGTGCTGAGCTATAAGGGCAGCGTCTTTGGCCTGGAGTGCCCCAACTTCATGGATCTGGAGGTCACCGAGACTGAGCCCGGTCTGGCCGGCAATACCGCCACCAACACCCTGAAGCCCGCCACCGTGGAGACCGGTGCCGAGGTGAAGGTGCCCCTGTTCATCAACATCGGCGACAAGATCACTATTGACACTCGTACCGGTGAGTATCTGAGCCGCTGCAAGTAATTTGACAACCAACCGACCGTACAGAAAGGAGCCGAACATGGAGATTTCTGAAAAGGTAGCGTATCTGAAGGGTCTGGCCGAGGGCCTGAACCTGGACACCGACAGCAAGGAAGGCAAGCTGATCGCCGCCATCATCGATGTGCTGGACGACATGGCCGAGAAGTTCGCGGAAGTGGACGACGAGCTGTGCGATGTGGAGGACGGCCTGGATGCCGTCAGCGACGACCTGAGCGATGTGGAGGAGACGCTGTACTTTGCTCTGGACGACGATGAGGATGATGACGAAGACGACGAGGAAGAGGAGTGCTTTGTGACCACCTGCCCCGAGTGCGAGGAGGAGGTCTACTTCGACGAGACTGTTCTGGAGGACGGCGAGGTCGTCTGCCCCAACTGCGGCGCCAAGCTGGAGTTTGATCTGAGCGATCTGGCGGCCGCCGCTGAAGACGGCGAGGACGAGGAGTAATTCCCATATATAAGCATATCCCCCGGCATTGCCGGGGGATATTTCTTTCTATTTACGCATTTGCTCAAAAATGCCGGGAAATGGCGGCGGGGCTTGCCTTAACGGGAGAAAAGCGGTATAATAAAAAATACTACACTTTGCGCCACGCGCAAAGACCGATTTGAGGTATACGAATGAAAACTCAGGAAAAGCTGAACATGACCATGCTCTGTGACTTCTATGAGCTGACCATGGGCAACGGCTACTTTGAGGCCGGCTGCAAGGAGCGCATCACCTATTTCGACGTGTTTTTCCGCAAGGTGCCCGATGGCGGAGGCTTCGCCATCGCGGCAGGCCTGGAGCAGCTGATCGACTACATCGAGAACCTGCACTTCACCGAGGAGGACATCGCCTATCTCCGCGGGCGAAACCTGTTCTGCGAGGAGTTTCTGGACTATCTGCGGAACTTCCGCTTCACCGGCGATATCTACGCCATTCCGGAGGGTACGCCTGTGTTCCCCAAGGAGCCGCTGGTGGTGGTCCGCGCACCGGCCATCGAGGCGCAGCTGATCGAGACGTTCACCCTGCTGACCATCAACCACCAAAGTCTGATCGCCACCAAGGCCAACCGTATCGTCCGGGCCGCCAAGGGCCGCACGGTGCTGGAGTTCGGCTCCCGCCGTGCCCAGGGGGCCGACGCGGCCATTGTCGGTGCGCGGGCGGCCTATATCGGCGGCTGTGCCGGTACGGCCTGCACCATCTCTGACGAGGTGTACGGCGTGCCCGCCGGCGGCACCATGGCCCACGCCTGGGTACAGATGTTCGACAACGAGTACGAGGCCTTCAAGACCTACTGCCAGACCTATCCCACCAACGCGACCCTGCTGGTGGACACCTATAACACGCTGAAGTCCGGTATCCCCAACGCCATCAAAGCGTTCAACGAGGTGCTCAAGCCGCTGGGCATCACCAAATGCGGTATCCGCCTGGATTCCGGCGACCTGGCGTACCTGACCCGCAAGGCGCGGGAGATGCTGGATGAGGCCGGCTGGACCGAGTGCAAGATCTCCGTGTCCAACTCGCTGGACGAGTACCTCATTCAGGATATGCTGCTGCAGGGTGCGCAGATCGACCTGTTCGGCGTAGGCGAGCGGATGATCACCGCCAAGTCCGAGCCGGTGTTCGGCGGCGTGTACAAGCTGGTGGCCATCGAGGAGCCGGACGGCACCGTGATCCCCAAGATCAAGGTCAGCGAGAACGTGGAGAAGATCACCATTCCCCACTTCAAGAAGGTCTATCGCCTTTTCGGACGGGACACCGGCAAGGCCATCGCGGACTACATCACCGTGCATGACGAGACGGTGGACGACACGAAGAGCCTGACCATCTTTGACCCCATGGCCACCTGGAAGCGAAAGGACGTGTATAACTTCGAGGCCCGGGAGCTGCTGGTGCCGATCTTCAAGAACGGCAAGCGGGTGTACGATTGCCCGCCGCTGGAGGAGATCAAGGCATACTGCGCCCAGCAGGTGGATACCCTGTGGGACGAGGTCAAGCGCTTTGACTATCCCCACAAGTACTATGTGGACCTGTCGGACAAGCTGTGGGATATCCAGCAGTGCCTGCTGCGCACGTCCCAGATGTAATCAGAAAGAAAATCAGCAATAGAACCGCCGAGGAGAGGAGGAGCCCCCGTGAGAAAGCCAAAGGTACAGCAGAGAACAGAGCGCCGTATATCCGCCGCCCTGCGGTTGGTGATGGTGGCGGTGCTGCTTTTGGCGCAGATCGCGCTGGTGGTCGTCCTCAGCGACCTGCTCAAGCAGCGCATGGCGCTGGCCTATACGGTATTGCAGCTGCTGGCCGGTGTGGTGGCCATGCGTATCTGGTCCCGCCCCGGGGCCACCAGCTATAAGATGGGCTGGATCATCCTGGTGCTGTTCGTGCCGGTGGTGGGACTGATCCTCTATCTGCTGTGGAACGGCGACCGGCCGTCCAAGCGCCTGAGCCTGAAGAAGCCGGTGTCCATACAGGAGCCACTGGCCCAGCAGGAGATCGCCCGCACCAATCTGGAAAAGCTGCGCCAGACCGCGCCCCAGTGGTATCCGCTGGCAGCGTATCTCAGCGGCAAGAGCTTTGACCTGTACCGCAACACGGCGCTGCGCTATCTGCCCACCGGCGAGGCGTATCTGGAGGATATGCTCACCACACTGGATACGGCCCAGCGGTTCATCTTCCTGGAGTACTTTATCATGGCCGAAGGCGAGATATGGGATCGGTTGTCTGATATCCTCTGCCGCAAGAGCCGTCAGGGCGTAGAGGTCAAGCTGATCTTTGACGATTTCGGCAGCATGATGCGTATGCCCAACGAAAAAATAGACGCGCTGCAGGACGCCGGGGTGGAGGTCAGGGTATTCAACCCCGTGCACCACTACGTCAACCGGCTGTACTTCAACTACCGCGACCACCGGAAGATCACCTGCGTGGATGGAGATATTGCCTACACCGGCGGCGCCAATATCGCCGACGAGTACGCCAACCTGATCGAACGCTTCGGCTATTGGAAGGACTGCGGTCTCCGGCTGGAGGGCGAGGGCGCATGGGGCCTGACCCGGGAGTTCCTGCAGATGTGGCAGCGGATGGACGGTCAGCTGTACCATGAGTACGACTATTATCGCCCCCTGCACCACCCCCTGGAGCAGGGCTTCTGCCAGACTGTGGTGGACGGCCCCGATGACAACCCTAACAACGCGGCGGAGGATCTGTTCCTCCAGATGATCAGCCGTGCCCGGCGGGAAGTGTATATCACCACACCCTACCTGGCTATCGACGAGCCCATGCTCAAGGCGCTGTGTCTGGCCGCGGAAAGCGGTGTGGATGTCCGCCTCATCATGCCCGGCATCCCGGACCACAAGTTTGCCTATCTGGTGGCGGAGAGCTACTTCGACCAGCTCATGGCGCATGATGTTAAGATATATACCTTTACACCTGGCCTTGTCCATGGAAAAACCGTCCTGACTGACCGCGAGACGGCCTTTGTAGGCTCCGTCAATATGGACTACCGCAGCTTCCAGCTGCACTTCGAATGCGGCGAGGTGTTCTATGGCACGCCCGCCATCGAGACGCTGCTGGAGGATATGGACACCACCATGGCCCGCTGTGCGCCCATGACGCCGGAGCGTATGGCGGAGCGCCCGTTTTGGCGGCGGGCGATAGGGACGGTATTACGGCTCTTCGCCATGTGGATGTAACCCCCGTCTGGTATATTTCCGCCCCGGCTACGTCGAATATCCAAGAAAGGAATTACCCATGGCCTGCTTTATCATCGGCGCGGGCAGCTTTTACGGCCTGCCTGTGTCTGTTCAAAGGACCGATATGGTCATCGCCGCCGACGGCGGCTGGCATACCTGCCGGGAAAATGGCATAACGCCCACGCTGCTGGTGGCGGATTTCGACTCGCTGGACGCCGCGCCGGCGTTTGACCACATCCTCCGCTTGCCGGTGGAGAAGGATGACACCGACATGATCCGGGCAGTCAAGGAGGGCTTCGACCGTGGTGAGAGGGAGTTTCATCTCCTGGGCGGCATGGGCGGCCACCGGACAGACCACACGGTGGCCAATATGCAGACGCTGGCCTACATTGCCCGCCGGGGCGGGCAGGGCTGGCTGTACGGAAACGGTGAGCGATTCACCGCCATCTGCGACGGGGGCGAGATCACACTCACCGCAGGGCAGAACAGCGTTTTCTCCGTGTTCTGCCTGGGCGCAGACGCGGAGGGCGTTACCATCGAGAACGCCAAGTATCCGCTGACCGACGCCGTGCTGACGGCGGATTTTCCTCTGGGGGTCAGCAATCATTTTATAGGACGGGCGGTGCGCGTCGCGGTGCGGCGTGGCTGCCTGCTTATAGGGATAACAGATAAGGAGTAACGAAACATGAAAAACACCATGAAAAAGCTGCTGGCGCTGTTGTTGGCACTGGTGCTGACCCTGGCCCTGGCGGCCTGCGGCCAGAAGGAGGAAAACAAAACTGATGACCAGACCAGCGACCCCGCGATCACCGATCAGGACAACGCCGCTGATGAAAAGGTGACGCTGCCGGTGGCGGACGGCGCGGTCATCGGTCAGGGTGCCGTGGCCTTCACTGTGGAGGTGCAGGGTGCGGACGGCAAGACCGTCACCTTTACCGTCAACACCGATGAGGAGACGGTGGGCGCGGCGCTGCTGAAGCTGGGCGTTATCGCCGGTGACGATTCCGAGTACGGCCTGTACGTCAAGACTGTCAACGGTGAGACCGCTGACTACGATACGGACGGCACCTACTGGGGATTCTACATCAACGGCGAGTACGCCATGACCGGTGTGGACGCCACTACGCTGGAGGCCGGCACGACCTACGCCTTCCGTGTGGAGAAGGTCGAGGGCTGACAAGTATAAAAAAGAGACGGCGCAGCCGTCTCTTTTTTATACCTTTTCCAGTGAATGCACCACATCGCCCAGCAGATACAGGGAGCCGCAGCAGACGGCTGTGCCATCGGGCGGCGTGTCCGCCAGCATTCGGGACACACCCTCCCGGATGGTGCCGCAGGCCGTTACCGGCTTGCCATATCGCCGCAGGAAGGCCGCCAGCTCTCCGGCGTCCAGCGCACGGGGATTGTGGGGGGTTACAGTGATAAACCGCGCGGCCAGCGGAGCCAGCTGGTCGTACATTTTTCCGTAGTCCTTGTCCGCCAGCACACCGGTCAGCACCGTTACCGGCTGGCCCGGCAGATACTCCCGGATGGCCGCCGCCAGCGAGACCATGCACTGGGGGTTGTGCCCTCCGTCCAGAATGATCGTGGGCTGCCGCCGCACCACCTGAAACCGTCCCGGCCACGCGGTCTGGGCCAAGCCCTGACGGACGGCACTTTCATCAATGTGCCAGCCACGCTGCCGCAGAACATCAATGGTCGTCAGCGCCACGGCGGCGTTTCGCAGCTGGTGGCCGCCCAGCAGGGGCAGCCGCAGGCCCTTATATGGGCCGTAGTTGAATATCTGCCCCTCCAGCGTGTCGCAGACTGAGGAGAGGGCATCGAAGTCCGCCACAGTCAGCGGTGCGCCTGCCGCGCGGCAGCGCGCGGCCACCACCTCCTGCACGGAGGGGGCGCAGGGGTACAGGACGGCATGACAGCCGGGCTTGATGATGCCCGCCTTGGTGGCGGCGATGGCCTCCACCGTATTCCCCAGTACGCTGGTGTGATCCAGACCGATGTTGGTGAGCACGGCGGCCTCCGGCGCGGGGATCACATTGGTGGCATCGAATTCACCGCCCATGCCCACCTCGCATACCACAATATCGCACATCTCCCGGGCAAACCAGGTCAGACCGATGGCCGTTACCAGCTCAAACTCCGTGGGGGGATCCGCCATGTGGCCGGCCAGCGGGCGCAGCTCCTCCACCAAGGCGCACAGGGTATCGTCCGGGATAGGTGCGCCGTTGATCTGCATACGTTCATTGAAGCGGAAGATGTAGGGGGAGGTGTACAGCCCTGTCTTATACCCGGCGGCACGCAGCACGGAGGCCAGCATGGCGCAGGTGCTGCCCTTGCCGTTGGTGCCGGTGACGTGGACATACTTTACGTGCCGCTCCGGATGGCCAAGCATACCCAGCAGTGTATCGATACGGCTGAGCCCGGGCACACTGCCCCGCCAGTCCACCTTGTGGATGTACGCCAGCACCTCATCCAGCGTCATGGCCGTCACCGCCCTTCGTCTTTATCCGCCGCAGCACCGGGGAGAGTGCGTTCCGCCGCATCAGCAGCCACACCAGCAGCGCGTCGATACAGCCGGTGATGGCGAACTGCACGCTGCGGGCCGCCAGCCGGGTGAGGAAATAGGGCCATTTGGCCGCACCGCCATACACCAGCGCCAGAGCCATGCTCTGCCAGAGCACGGAGCCGCATACCGCCGCAGGAAATACCGCCAGCGCCGCCCGCCAGAGGGTAGGCCTGCGCCAGACATACCGGCGCACCAGCCCCGCCCACAGACCGTACAGAATGGGCGGTAGACAGAAGATCGGGTTGTAGCCAAAGGGGGAAAACAGGCAGCCGATAAAGTCGGCGGCAAAGCCCACTGCCGCGCCGGGCAGCGGCCCGAACAGCAGTCCGGCCAGGAGAATGGGCACTGCCTCCAGAGAAAATCGGCTTACTTCGCTGGGAATGATGGTCAGCAATCGGGCCAGCACCACGCTCAGCGCGGTCAGCAGAGCGCAAACCGTCAGGGCATAGGTATCGAGGACCGGTGCGGGAACAGCGCATAGTTCTTTTTTCTGCATAAAAAAATACCTCCTTATCCTTGGGATGGGAGGTATCACCATATAGATAACGACACAAACTGCCCGTGGAAGCTGGAATGGTATCGCGGCGCAGATGCACCTTCGTCCGGCGGCAGCCTCCCATCCGTCCGGCACTTAACGCACCATCCCTACACGGAACTGCTCACAGTATATACGCATTCCCGCGGAAATGCAAGAAAAATAATTCCACAAGATATAGACCCGACAGTTGACTACATTCCACAGGATGATGTATAATGGTCGTGAATACATACCGAGATGCGGCAAGGAGGGCACAGCATGGCTTTTGACTTTGAAAACGGTTCCTACACCGACGCCGCCGGGCGCACGGTCCTTGATCCTGCTGTTTACAAGGACTGGCAGATCGGCGCGGCGGCGGAGCAGGCCCTGCCCCCGGTAGACTGGTTCCGCCGGAAGCTGGGGCTGCTGCCCGAAGAACTCCTGCCGTATGGGAAGACCCCCAAGCTGGACTTTCTGCGGATCATGGAGCGCCTGAAGGACCGGCCGGACGGCAAGTATATTGAGGTAACGGCCATTACCCCAACGCCCCTGGGCGAGGGGAAGTCTACTACGTCTTTGGGCCTGATCGAGGGACTGGGACGTCTGGGCGCCAACGTGGGCGGCTGTCTGCGCCAGCCTTCCGGCGGCCCCACCATGAACGTAAAGGGCACCGCCGCCGGCGGCGGCAACGCCCTGCTCATTCCCATGACGGAGTTCTCCCTGGGCCTGACCGGCGATATCAACGACATCATGAACGCCCACAATCTGGCTATGACCGCCCTGAATGCCCGTATGCAGCATGAGCGCAATTATGACGACGAGACGTTGGGCAAACGCGGCCTGCGGCGGCTGGACATCGATCCGGAGCGTGTGCAGTGGAGCTTTGTGCTGGATTTCTGCTGCCAGGCCCTGCGAAAGATGCGTATCGGCCTTGGCGAGGGGAAGATGGACGGCTATCCCATGGACACCTGCGCCAACATCGCGGTCAGCTCTGAGCTGATGGCTATCCTCTCCGTGGCCCGGGATCTGGAGGACCTGCGTCGGCGCATCGGCAGCATCGTGCTGGCCTATGACAAGCAGGGAAGACCCGTTACCACCGAGGACCTGGAGGTGGCCGGGGCCATGACCGCCTGGATGCGGAACACCATCAACCCCACGCTGTGCTACACGGTGGAGCATCAGCCGGTGCTGGTCCACGCGGGGCCTTTTGCCAATATCGCCATCGGCCAGTCCTCGGTCATCGGCGACCGCCTGGGGCTGAAGCTGTTTGATTACCATGTCACCGAGTCCGGCTTCGCCGCCGACATCGGCTTCGAAAAGTTCTGGAATGTCAAGTGCCGCCTGTCCGGGCTGAAGCCGGATGTGTCGGTGCTGGTGGCCACCGTCCGCGCCCTGAAGATGCACGGCGGCGGCCCGGAGGTCATCCCTGGACGACCTCTGCCGGAGGCGTATACACGGGAGGATCTCGCCCTGCTGGAGGCAGGCTGCGCCAATCTGCTGCACCACGCGGCCACCATCCGCAAATCCGGCGTCACCCCTGTGGTGTGCATCAACAAGTTCTATACCGATACCGATGCGGAGCTGGAGCTGGTGCGCCGTATCTGCGCGGAGAACGGCCTGCGCTGTGCTGTGTCCGATCACTGGCGCTATGGCGGTGCTGGCGCCGAAGAGCTGGCCCGCGCGGTCATGGAAGCCTGCGACGAGCCTTCAACACTGAAATTCCTCTACCCGGACGATATGCCTCTGCGTGAGAGGGTGGAGCGCATCGCCCGGGAGGTCTATGGCGCCGACGGGGTGGACTGGTCGCCGCTGGCGCTGGAGAAGGCGCAGCGGTTCGAGTCCGACCCGAAATATGCGGACTACTGCACCATGATGGTCAAGACGCACCTGTCCCTGTCCCACGACCCGGCCCGAAAGGGCGTGCCTACCGGATGGCGTCTGCCGGTGCGGGATGTGCTGGAGTACAGCGGCGCCCGGTTCCTTTGCCCCGTGGCCGGCAGCATCTCTATGATGCCCGGCACCGGCTCCGACCCGGCCTACCGCCGCATCGACGTGGACACCGCCACCGGCGCGGTCCGCGGTCTGTTTTAAGGAGGGCGCTATGGACGACACCAACAAGACCTGCCGCGAATTTGTGGCCGCGCTTGCCTCATCAGCACCGACGCCCGGCGGCGGCGGTGCCGCCGCACTGTGCGGCGCTGTCGGCGCGGCCCTGTGCGGCATGGTGGCCAGCCTGACCACCGGAAAAAAGAAGTACGTCGACGTGGAAAGCGAGATACAGCAATTGCTGAAAAGCACAAACACTTTACATGACAAACTGCTGGATCAGGTCCGCGCGGACGCGGAGGGCTTTCAGCCTCTCAGCCGCGCCTACGCCATTCCCAGGGAGGATCCCACCCGTGCGGCGGTGCTGCAAAGCGCTGCTGAGGCGGCCTGCACCGCGCCGCTGGAGATCATGGCCCTGTGTTCCGCGGCCCTGTCCGCCGCCGGACGTCTGGCGGAGATCGGGTCCCGGCTGGCGGTGTCCGATGCCGGCTGTGCCGCCGCTATACTGCGGGGGGCGCTGGAGGCCGCGGCCCTGAACGTGCTGGTCAATACAAAGACCATGACCGATCGGCCGGCGGCCGACCGCCTGAACGCCCGGTGCTTCGCCCTGCTGGATCAGGGCAGGACCGACGGCGAACGTATTTTCTGCGCGGTGCGCGATCAACTTGTCTGATAAGGAGGGACACACATGGCCGTTCTGCTGACCGGAAAGCCTGTGGCGGATGCGCTGTCCGCCGACACCTGCACCCGGGCCGAGGCGCTGCTGTCAAAGGGTGTCCAGCCCCGTTTGGTCCTCCTGCGCTGCGGCGATAACGAGGCCGACGGTGCGTACATACGCGGCGCCGTGAAGCGCGCTGCGCTTTGCGGTGTGGCCGCGGAGCTACGCACCCTGCCCGCGGATGCCTCCGCCGCTCGTCTGGCCGATGCCATCGACGAGGTGAACGGCGATACCGCCGTCCACGGATGTCTGCTGCTGCGGCCTCTGCCGCCCCATCTGCGAGGGGAGGAGAGCGCCCTCTGCGCCCGCCTGGCGCCGGACAAGGACGTGGACGGTATGACGCCCGAGAGCGCTGCCGCCGTGTTCACCGGACAGGGAAGGGGCTTTGCCCCCTGCACCGCCGAGGCCTGTATGGCGCTGCTGCACCACTACGGCATTGACCCCTGCGGCAGGCACGCTGTGGTCATCGGCCGTTCCCCGGTGGTAGGCCGTCCGGTGTCCATGCTGCTCCTGCGGGAGAACGCCACCGTCACCGTTTGCCATACAAAGACGCCGGATACGGCGGTCCTGACCCGCCAGGCGGATATTATCATCACCGCCGCCGGTGCGGTCAACAGCCTGACCGCCGCCCATGTCCGACCCGGCCAGACCGTGCTGGATGTGTCCATGAACTGGAACGGCACCGGCCTCTGCGGTGACGCGGACTTTCCGGCGGTGTCATCCATTGTGGAGGCTATTACCCCTGTGCCAGGCGGCGTAGGGGCTGTCACCTCCGCGGTGCTGATGGCCCATACCGTCCGCGCGGCGGAATATCTGACAGGGGAGGGCGGCGCATGAACGTCTTTACTCCCGCCGAGACAGCGGCCAACTATGCTGCCGCCGGTGTCCTCAAGACCCGGCAGCCCTTTTTGAAGCTACTGCTTTTGGGCATCGCCGCCGGTGCGCTGATCGGCTTCCCGGTCTGCGTCACCAACATGGCCACCTATACCATCACCAACGCCAGCGCGGTCCGTATCATCGCCGGCGTCCTATTTGCCTTCGGCCTGGGCATCGTGGTGCTCACCGGTGCCGAGCTGTTTACCGGCAATACCCTCCTGGTCATCAGCCTGCTGGACAGGCGCGTGACCTGGGGTGCCATGCTCCGCAACTGGGGCGTTGTGTATCTGGGCAATTTCCTCGGCGCGCTGGCCCTGAGCTGGGTCTGCGCCCACTTCGGCTGGCTGGACGCGGGAGACGGCGCGCTGGGCGCTTATACCATGCAGCTGGCGGTAGGGAAGATGACCATGCCCTTCGGCAAGGCCTTCTTCATGGGCGTGCTGTGCAACATTCTCGTCACGGTCGCCGTGCTGGCGAGCCTGTCCGCCAAGGATGCCGCCGGCCGTATTCTGGGCGCGTGGGTGCCAGTGATGTTCTTTGTGGTGGCCGGCTTCAGCCACTCCATCGCCGACATGACCTATTGTGCGCTGGCCCTGTTCGGCAAGTCCGCCCCGGCCTGCGCCGCCGCGGCACAGGCCGCCTGCGCGGACCTGTCCGTCCTGACCTGGAGCCGCTATTTCCTGGGGAATATGCTCCCCGTCACGTTGGGAAACACGGCGGGCGGCGTGCTGGTGGGCCTTGCGGCCTGGTACTGCTATCTCCGCAAGAAAGGATAACGTTCCATGAATATGTTTTTGACCCTGGCTTACTTATTCTTCATTGGCTCCACCCTTGGATGGGTGGCTGAGCTGCTGTACCGCCGGTTTCTCTCCGGCGCAAACCCGGAGCGTAAGTGGATCAACCCCGGCTTCTGCGTGGGCCCCTATGTGCCCCTGTACGGTTCGGGCCTCTGTATTCTTTATCTGTTGGCCTCCATCGGTGAAAAAAACGGTGTGGATACGGTGGGGGAGAAGCTGCTGCTCTTTGCGGGCATGGCCCTGAGCATGACAGCTATCGAATATATCGCCGGTATCGTCAGCCTGAAGTTCATGCACATCCGCCTTTGGGATTACAGCAAGCAGTGGGGCAATATCCAGGGCCTGATCTGCCCGGCCTTCTCCGTCCTTTGGGCGGCGGTCAGTGCCGTGTACTACTTCTGCGTCCATCCCTATATCCTGGACGCGCTGGATTGGCTGTCCCGCAACCTGGCCTTCTCATTTGTCATCGGCTTTTTCTTTGGCGTGTTTACCATCGATCTGGTCTATTCCGCCAAGCTGGTGTCCCGTATCCGTAAGTTCGCCGATGAGCACGATGTGGTCATCAAGGTGGAGAACCTGAAGGCCCACATTCGCCAGCGGCAGGAGGAGCGCCGCGAGAAATACAGCTTCCTCTTTGCCTACCGCTCCCGCAGCGAGCTGCTGGAGCATCTGCGCGAGGCGCAGGAGACTTGGGAGGAAAGACGCCGCAAGTGATATTGCTTTACAGGAGGCTGCCGTATGCACATGACTGTCTTGTTTGCAAGTCCCCGAGGGGCGCACAGCAACACCCGCGCCCTGCTGGTTCCTTTTCTGGAGACGTGGCGTGCCGCCGGCCACACGGCGGAGGTGTTCTCGCTCTTTGATCTGCACATTGAGCCCTGCCGCGCCTGCCGCGGCTGTCAGGTGGACTGGGAACATCCCGCCTGCGTTCTGGCGGATGATATGCCTGCCATATTTGATGCCGTCCTCCGCAGCGATATCCTGCTGCTGGCCGCGCCCATCCACTCCTGGTTCTGCCCCGCGCCCATGAAGGCCGCGCTGGACCGCTTCGTCTATGCGCTGGATAAGTACTACGGTCCCCGCGGCCGCGGTCCGTCTCTGCTCTCCGGCAAGTCTCTGGCCATTCTGACCACCTGCGGCTACCGGCCGGAGAAGGGCGCAGACCTGTTCATCGAGGGGATGCGCCGCTGGTGCAGGCACACCGATATGCGCTATGTAGACGCATTGACCGAGCGCCACCTGGGCTATGATCACACGTTCATGGACGCGGAAAAGAAAAACCGCGCCCGCGCCTTTGCCCGGTCGCTCATGCAGGCATAAAAAACGACCTTCGGTACAATACCGAAGGTCGTTTTTTGCGTCAATGCAGGTCCTGCTGCTTCATCCATACATCCATGACCACGCTGTGGGGCAGCAGCTTCGTCAGCCCCGCCTGTACCCGGGCCACAAAGCCGTACTTGCACACGTCCTTGCCCCGCTTGGCGTCCCGCCAGGTGCGTGCTACAATGTCGTCCGGATCGTACATGGCCGCGTATTTCTTCACAATGGGCGTCTCATCCGACTTGATGGCCCGGTCAAAGAACGCCGTCTTTGTCCAGAAGGGGCACACCGCCATGACGCCGATACCGCGGCTTTTCAGCTCCCGGTTCAGCGCCCGGCTGAAGCTCAGCACAAAGGCCTTTGTGGCACCGTAGATATCGATATAGGGGATGGGCTGGAAGGCCGCCACGGAGGCGATGTTGATGATCTGACTGCCCCGGGGCATATAGGGTGCGGTGATCTGGCACATGGCCACCACCGCCTGGCAGTTCAGGTCCGTCATGTTCAGATTTACCGCCAGCGGCGTGTCAAGCACGGCGCTGAACTTGCCGTAGCCGCTGCAATTCATCAGCAGGCCCACCTCCACCGGTGTCTCGGCCAGTGCCGCGGCATATACATCGAAGCTGCCACGGTCCGTCAGGTCCAGCGCCAGCACGCGGACGGGGAAGGGGACCGTGGCGCGCAGGGCCTGCAGCTGTGCCTCATGCCGCGCGATGACCCACACCTCGTCAAAGGTGCCGTACCGGTCCACCGTCTCGGCGAACCGTTTGCCCATGCCGCTGGACGCGCCTGTGATCACTGCGATCCTTTTCATACAATAGCCCTCCCGGTCTTGTTATATCCCTACTGTATCCCATTTTTGGGCGGCCGTCAACCGGTTTTCCCCGCCCGCGGCACAAAAAAAGAACACGCCTTACGGCGTGTTCTCTCGGCGCTTTCGGTTACGCGGCGGCGTGTGCGGGCTTGTTCTCGTGCTTCTCCTCGCGGCTGCGCTCCAGCAGCAGCGCGCGGGTGGTGGAAGCGGTGAACACCACAGCCCAGAACAGGGTGACATACTCGCCGATCAGGCGCATACCCGCCTCGGGAGCCGTCATCAAAAAGGCGGACGCGATGACCAGCACCAGGGAAACAACGGCGATAGCGACGTGCGTAGAAATGTTTTTCATGGTAACATCCTCCTTGAAAAATTTTATGTGAGTTTTGTTGTTTTTTTGGTTTCAGGCTCTTGCCTTCCTGTTGATGCCATAGTAGAATATTTCACAGGAAAAGTAAAGCTGTACTTTGTTATAGTGCTTGTTAGAAATACTAATAGCTTGGAAGGAGGAAAAACCATGGAGACCGCCCGCTGCCGCGCCTTTCTGGCCGCTGCCGAGACCGGCAGCTTTTCCCGCGCCGCCGAGATGCTGCGCTACACGCCCTCCGGCGTCAACCAGCTGGTCACCGCACTGGAGAAGGAGATCGGATTCTCTCTGTTCAGCCGCAGCACCAAGGGCGTGGCGCTCACGGCCAACGGCCAGCTGCTGCTGCCCGTTATCCGCGAGATACTTCACCAGGAGGATAAGCTTTTCGAGCTGTCCGCCCAGATGAACGGCCTGCTGATCGGCACCGTCACCATCGCCGCCTATTCCAGCATCGCCACCCATTGGCTGCCCGCTGTCATCCGGGATTTTCAGGAGAACTACCCCCACGTGGAGATCAAGCTGATGGAGGGCATTTGGCAGGAGGTGTCCCAGTGGCTGGAGGAGCGCACTGCTGACATCGGCTTCCTAAGCTACCAGGAGAATATGCCCTTCGAGTGGATCCCATTGGCCGAGGACCCCATGCTGGCCCTGCTGCCGCGGGATCATCCTCTGGCCGGTGCCGCCAGCTATCCACTGAAGCGGTGCGAGCAGGACAGCTTCATCATGCCCGCCCTGGGCTGTGATGACGACGTGGAGGCGCTGTTTGCACGCAATCACGTTGATCCCAACATCCGCTATACCACCATCGAGAACTTTTCCGCCATGTCCATGGTGGAGCAGGGCCTGGGTGTCAGCGTGATGAACAAGCTCATCACCGAAAAGCGTATCTGCGATGTCGCCATGATCCCCATCGACCCGCCGGCCAGCATCACGTTGGGCGCGGCACTCCACTCCCGGGCGGACGCCTCGCCGGCCGTAAAGATGTTCCTGAAATACGCCGTCCGTATGCTGACAAAGAGCGCCGTCTGAGCCTATCGGAAAATCTTATATCCATTCAGTGTTCCCCGCTTGCAGATACCCTGTGGAATAGGGTATACTTACTTTAAATAACAAAAGGGAAGGAGTGCCCCTATGGATAAGCGCATTCTCGTCATCAACCCCGGCTCCACCTCTACCAAGCTGGCCCTCTTTCAGGGTGAGCAAAAGCTGTTTGACGCCGCCGTGCGCCACAGCAAAGAGGACCTGAGCCCCTTCTCCTGGGTCATGGAACAGGCAGATTTCCGCCAGACCGCCATTGAAAAGGAACTGTCCGCCCACAATGTGGACCTGACCACGCTGGACGCCGTCTGTGCCCGGGGCGGTCAGCTGCCCTACTGTGCCGCCGGTACCTATCTGGTGGATCAGGACATGGTGGACTTCATGTACACGGTCCGCGATGCGGCCCATGCCTCCAATCTGGGCTGCGTGCTGGCCCTGCGTATCGCCCGTCCGCTGGGTATCCCCGCCTTCATCTGCGACCCCGTCACCGTGGACGAGATGACCGATGAGGCCCGGATATCCGGACACCCGGTGCTGCCGCGTATGATGACCGGCCACGCCCTCAACTGCCGCGCCATGGCCCTGCGCTGCGCCGCAGATGTGCTGCATAAGCCCCTGGCCGATTGCCGCCTGATCGTCCTGCACCTGGGCGGCGGCGGGTCCGCCCGCCTGTTTATCGGCGGCAAGATGGTGGACGGCGTCCGCGACGACGAGTGGATGTTCGCCCCGGAGCGCATGGGCGGCGTCAGCCTTCAGCCCCTGGTGGCCATGTGCTATTCCGGCGCGTACACCAAGCAGGACATCATGGACCTCATCCGCGGCAAGGGCGGCCTGATGGCCCACTTGGGCACCGCCAGTGCCCAGGAGGTGGAGCAGCGCATCGCCGACGGCGACGCGCACGCCAAGCTGGTCTATGACGGTATGCTGTACAGCTGCGCCCGGGCCATCGGCGGCCTTGCCGCCGCGGCGGATGGCCGCGTGGACCGCATTATCCTCACCGGCGGACTGGCCCACTCCCACTATGTGACCGGCTACCTGACGCAAAAGCTCTCCTTCATCGCCCCGGTGGAGGTCATGGCCGGCGAGTTTGAGTTGGAGGCTCTGGCCGCCGGCGCAAGCCGTGTCCTCAATGGGCAGGAGCAGCCACGCCGCTTCGCCGACATCCCGCAGGCATAAAAAAACAGCCCCGGCCGCCGCCGGGGCTGTTTTTTTATGCTCTTTTTCTTCCACAGACCTGGTACATCTCCTCATTGGAGATCACCGTGTCCACGTCCAGATACGGCGCCATCAGCGCCCGGACCTCGTCCTCGTGTAGCAGACCCAGGGATACCGGCTTTGCGCTGCCGCTGTGGTGGGTATCCAGCGCCGCCCGGCTCATGCCGTGGGCGATGGACAGCCGTCCGCCGGGACCGACCAGCTCCGCCAGCGTCCGGATCAGCCCCGCCGGATCGGGAAAGTGCGGGAAGGCGTTATAGACCATCACCACGTCGTAGGGCCGGCTTTCCCGCACGGCGGCGCTGTCCTCCACATCGCCGCATACCACCGTGATCTGCGTCCCGGCGGCCTTTTCCACCGCCCGCGCCGCCATCTCCGGCGACAGGTCGACAGCCGTTACCCGCGCCGCGCCGCGCTTTACATAGTCGCCGAACAGCACGCCGGTACCGCAGGCCACGTCCAGCACCGTGCAGCCCTCGCATACCCCGGCGTTATCCAGTATCCGGGCGATGACCGCCTCATTCCGCACCATGCCCGCGTCCCAGTCCGGTGCCAGCCGGTCAAAGAACGCCTGTACATCCCGTTTGTCGATCATGCCGCCGCCCTCAGCTGAAGAAGGTGGCCGTGTCGATCTGCTGATAGCCGCCGAAGCTGTTGGGCATCCGATAGATCTCCTCCGCAATGCCCTTGCCCAGGAAAGCGCCGGTGATCTCGTTGAGCTTCTCGGTCATGTCAATGTCCGTGAACTGCTCCGGATAGACGCACTTGGCGGCGAACCAGGCGTTGGCCAGCGCGATCTCATAGTTGGTGTAGTAGGCGTTGTACGCCATCTGCAGATACACCTTGCCCTCCTGCCACGCCTTGCAGCTGTCAAACAGGCCGTTGTCCTCCGCGTACAGGGGCTTGATGTTTTTCACCGCCGCCGCGTCGATGAGCATGATGTCCATGTCCGGTCCCAGTGCCGTGAACTTCTCGGCTTCGATGGGCTGTACGCCCTTGGCGCTCAGCCCGCTGACGGTGTTCTTGATGTTCGCCACGGTAAACGTGCTGTAGCTCTCTATGGTCATCAGGTGGTTGGTGGTGCCCCAGTTGCCCAGCCCGCAGATGTACACCGCCGGCTTGCTGTCCTCGGCAATACCCGCCGTCCGGGCCTGAATGTCCGCGGTCTCCGTGCTGACAAAGGCCAGCAGCTCCGAAGCGCGGGTCTCCTTGCCGAACACCTGACCCAGCAGGGTGATGGAGCCGCTGAAATCCTCGCTGAACACGCCGTCCACGCCGGTCCGCAGGGTGATGACCGGCACACCCACCTGCTGCTGCAGGGCTTCGGCCTTATCTGTGTCCTCATACTCGGAGACAATGATATCCGGCGTACAGGACAGGATCTTCTCCGCCTCCGCCGCCTGAGCGTTGGGGCCGCCCACGCCGCAGGAGGGCAGGGCGGCGAAGGTATCGCCGTACACCATCACATAGGGACGCGCCACACCGTCGAACATCTTGGGACGCTCCTCCAGCGTGGTGTTGTCGATGTCCTCCACACCGCACAGCAGGCTCACGTCACCCACATAGCTGTATAGCCGCAGCGCGCCTGCGCCGATGCACACCACCCGCTGGTAGCTGCCCGGCACGATCTCCACCTGGCGGCCGATCATATCCGTTATCGTCACGGTTTTCGGTGCGTCATCTGTGCCATCCTCCGCGGGCTTCTCGCCGCAGCCGAACAGCGTCAGGGTCATCATCAGCGCCAGCACCAGGGCCAAAACTCTCTTAGTATTCATCTTCGTTTACTCCTATCAGTATTTTCTGTCCGTCGATCTCCGCCGCGCGCACCCGCGCACCGAATATATCCCACACCGTCTCCGGGGTAAGTATGTCCCCGTTTCCGGCGTATCGTACCTGTCCGTCCCGCATGAGGAACAGCCTGTCACCATAGGCCATGGCCTGGTTCAGGTCGTGCAGGGTGCACAGCACCGTCATGCCCCGTGTCCGGGCCAGCCGCCGTGCCTGCCGCAGGATCCGCTGCTCGTTGGCCACATCCAGGTTGCCTGTGGGCTCGTCGAATACCAGCAGCTTCGGCTCCTGGGCCAGCGCCCGGGCAATGGCCACCTTCTGCCTCTCGCCGCCGGACAGCGTCTGCACATTCCGTTCCGCCAGCGCCGTCAGGTCCATGTCCGCCAGCGCGGCCTCCGCCGCCGTACGGTCCGCCGTACCGGGCTGTATGCCGAAGCGGCTCACCCGCCCGGCCAGCACCGCGTCGTATACCCGCAGCGCGCCGAATTGCAGCTCCTGGGGCACGTAGGCCGCCACCTGGGCCCGCTGCTGCCGTTTCATGGCGCCCAGCGCCTGTCCGTCAAAGAGGATCTGCCCCTGCTCCGGTGTACACAGCCCCAGCGTTGTTTTCAGCAATGTGGTTTTGCCGCAGCCGTTGCGGCCCAGCAGCACACCTACCTGTCCTGTTTCCAGTGACAGACTGGCGTCCCGCAGTACCGGTGCGCCCCGCCGTTCATAGCGGAAGGTCACGTGTTCCACCTTCAGCATACACCGCCCTCCTTTTTTCCAAAGATCAGCGTCAGGAAAAACGGCGCGCCCAACAGGGAGGTGATGGCCCCCACCGGCAGGGCGGAGCCGCTGCCGATACTGCGGCTCACCGCGTCCGCCGCCAGCAGCAGCGCGCCGCCGCACAGGGCCGCCGCCGGCAGCGCCCACCGGTGGTCGTGGCCCACCAGCCGTTTGACCGCATGGGGACAGATGATACCCACAAAGCCGATCATCCCCAGGAATGACACGCACACCGCCGTGATGAGCGATGCCAGCAGCAGGGATACCCACCGCAGCAGCGCCACGTTCACGCCCATGCTGCCCGCGGCATCCCCGCCGCTGAGCAGCGCATTGTACCGCCAGGCCAGTGCCGCAAAGACCGCGATGCCCGCCGCTGTTACCGCCAGCATGATCCAGTCGGCCCGGTATGTAGCGCGGCCCAGATCGCCGAAGCTCCAGATCACCGCGGCGGAAAGTCCCACATCCGTGGCGTAGAACTGCAAGATCGTGGTGGCCGCCGTCCACACAGAGCCAAGTGCGATACCCGCCAGCACCACCACGTTGGGGGAGAAGTCCCGCAGCCGGCACAGCGCCAGCACCACCAGCACGGAGCCCGCCGCAAACACGAAGGCCAGCGCCGATGTGGCAAAGGGATCTGCCCCCGCCGTATAGCTGGTCAGGTTGTTGCCGGTGGACAGAAATCCGCCCGACAGTGCGATGATGGACAGGTTCGCGCCGAACACCGCCGCGTTGGACACGCCCAGCGTGGCGGGGGAGGCCATAGGATTGCCCAGCACCGTCTGCATGATAAGTCCGGATACGGATAATCCCGCCCCGGCAATAACGGCGGCCAGCAGCCGCGGCAGACGGATGTGCTGCATGATCCGCACCGCCGCGCTGTCCCCGCTGCCGAACAGCGCCGAAACGCACTGCCGCACCGACATCCCGGAGGACCCCACCAGCAGCTCCAGCAGGGCCAGCAGCAACACCGCCGCAGCCAGCGCCGCGATCACCGCTATTTTTCTTTTCCGTGCCCCGTCAGCGCCCATGTCCTGCCTCCCGCGATTATATATGGTGTATCATACCTCAATTTTCTCCACGGCGCAACCCGGGTAGGGGGTTCCGATCATGCCGATATCTCATATTTTCCACAGAATTTGTCCACCCAAACCGTGCGGTCCCTCTTGACAAACCACCTGCCCTGCGCCATAGTATACCTATCAGTTTTCTTTATAGGTGGTGCCGCCATGGATATCCAGAAATTACAGGCTCTGGCCGTCATTCAGGAGGCCGGCAGCTTCTCCCGCGCCGCGGAGACGCTGGGCTATTCCCAGGCGGGATTGACCTACATGATGAACAGCCTGGAAAACGAGATCGGCCTGCGCCTGCTGGACCGCAGCTACAGCGGCGTCCGCCTCAGCGAGACGGGCAAGACCCTCATGCCCAAGATCCACCGGCTGCTGCAGGTCTACGATGCCCTGAACGGCGAGATCAATGCCTGCAAGCGTGCCCAGCAGGCCACGCTGCGCCTGGCGGCGCTGGATACCGTCTCCACCCGCTGGGTGCCCCGTGCCGTGGCGGCGCTGAAGGCCGAGTATCCCCAGATCACCGTCAGCGTTATCTCCGGCAGCCCCATGCAGGTGGACAACTGGCTCCGCGACGGCAGTGTGGAGCTGGGCGTCACCGACAAGCGCTTTACCGGCACGGATATGGACTGGATCAGGCTCTGTGACGATCCTTTCCTGGCCGTTCTGCCGCCGGACAGCGATGTACCGGACCCCGTGCCCGTGACCTGGTTTGCCGGCCGTGCCGTTATCATCCCCGACTACGGCACCAACACCGACACCACCCGCGTGTTCACCCGTGCCGGCGTGGAGCCCGTCTACACCGATGACCGTATGAACAACCGTTCTGTCCTGGCCGCCGTGGCCGCCGGATTGGGCAGCACCGTTTTTTCCCGGCTGGAGCTGGACTATTACGCCCGCCAGGACCTGACCGTCCGCGCCATGGACCCGCCCTGCTGCCGCGAACTGGGCGTGGCCCTGCGCCCCGGCGTCAAGGGCGACGCGGTGGTCCGTTCCTTCCTCCGTGCCCTTCGCGCCGCCGCCGACGCGGACAAATAAGCAAAAAAGAAACGCCCATAGGCGTTTCTTTTTTGCTTATTTGAAGAATTCGAACCGCGGCTGTTCCTTCGTTACGGTGCCGGTCTCGATCTCCAGCCCCTCGCCGAAATATTTTTTCAGCAGCGCCACCAGCTCGTCCGCCGCTGCCTGCACCTCCGCCGCGTTCACATCGGAGAAACCGTCGATGGGGAACAGGATGGCCTTGGTGTTCTCGGTGATCTTGCCGCGTTCGGACTGCCGCCAGGTCCACCGCCGGGTCCGTATCTCGTGGCCGCAGGCATATACCGCCTCGCCTACGTCCGGAGCCTCCTCCTCGGTGGAGCCGAAGGGAATGAACGTGTCGCCCTCCTCCGCCAGCCGGACGTCCAGCCCGTCTGCGATGGTGTCCAGATCGTGGGCGCCCATGGGCAGCCGGTGCTTGATGGACACCGCGTTGCCCAGGTCCACCGCCACATTGATGTGGGGGAAGCCCTTGCCCTTGGCGATACGGGTCAGCAGTGCCTCGATGGAACACATAAACTTATTGGGGTTGATGCCCAGGGCGGTGAACGCCGCCCGGTAGGGCAGGATATCCTCCGTCTCCTTGGGCTTTTTTCCGGTGAAATAGGCCTCGCACTCCGCCACATTCCCGGCCAGCATTTCCTCCAGCTCCGGAATGTCATGGGTGTTGTCCAGCCCGCGCACCGCCACCGCGCCGAAGCAGGCGTTGGGCAGCTTATCGAAAAATTCCTTTGATACCTGGTAATACACAGCGTTTCCTCCTTGCCTGAAGTATGTGTCCGCGGCCTCCCCGGCAGGGAGGCCGCCTGTTTTTGCCGATGGCATATTCTAACGCTTTAAAGGGTAAAAATCAAGCCCTTTTTATAGCTGCTCCCGGCCCAGCTTCAGTCCAAGATCAAAGGCCTGCCGGTTCAGCGGCAGCAGCGCCGGCTTTTTGCTCAGCTTGTGTTCTATGGTGCTCCACACCACGTCCTCCGGCACCACCTGGGTATAGCCCACGTACACGCCCAGCATGATGATGTTCAGCACCTTGGCACTGCCCATCTCCAGCGCCAGCTCCGTCACCGGAGCCTTTACCACCTTGATATCCGTGCGCGTGATCTCGCTCTTGACAATGGAGCTGTTGATGAACAGCGTGCCGCCGGGCACAAGCTTATAGAGGAACTTGCTGAGGCTGGGATCGTTCATGACGATGAGGTCATCCATATGATCGCCCAGGGGCGCGCCGATGTCATCGTCGGAGATCACCACATAGCAGTTGGCGGTGCCGCCCCGCTGCTCCGCGCCGTAGGAGGGGAAGAAGGTAACGTTCTTATCTGTCGAGTCGCAGGTGGCTTCCGCCAGAAACTTGCCCAGCGTCATGACGCCCTGTCCGCCGAAGCCGGCCACCATCAGATTTCGTTCCATCACGCGCCCTCCTTATCCTTGTCCCGGATGACCCCCAGGGGGAACTCCTTGAACATTTTTTCCTCCAGAAAGCCCAGCGCCTCCAGCGGCTCCAGTCCCCAGTTGGTGGGACAGCTGGTAACGATCTCCACCATAGAGAAGCCCTTGCCCGCCAGCTGGTTCTGGAACGCCTTTCGGATGGCCGCCTTTGTCCTGACCACATTGGCGGGGGTGTTGCAGCTGGTGCGCTCCAGATAATAAGGCGCGGTCAGCTGGTTCAGGATCTCACACATGTGCATGGGGTAGCCATGCTCCTTGGGATCGCGGCCCTTGGGCGCGGTGGTGGCCTTCATGCCCACCAGCGTTGTCGGAGCCATCTGGCCGCCGGTCATGCCGTAGATGCCGTTGTTAACGAAGATTACGGTGAAATTCTCGCCCCGGTTGGCGGCGGACATGGTCTCGGCCAAGCCGATGGAGGCCAGATCGCCGTCGCCCTGATAGGTGAACACCAGCTTATCGGGGTTGGCGCGCTTGACGCCGGTGGCTACCGCGCAGGCACGGCCGTGGGGACTGGTGGTGCAGTCATAGGTGACATACTCCATTGCAAGGCCGCAGCAGCCCACACCGTGGACGGTGATGGCCTTTTCCAGCACGCCCAGCTCCTCCAGCACCTCGCCGATCAGCTTAAAGACCGTGCCGTGCATGCAGCCGGGGCAGAAGCCCACCACCATATCGTCACGGATGCCCTTTGTTCTCGCGTATACCTTTTCCATCATGCACCCTCCTTGTCCAGAATGGCCTTGGCCGCCGCTACCGCCTGATCGCGGTTCATGATCTCGCCGCCGCTGCGCAGGCAGGTATGGATGGGGCAGCGGTCCTTCACCGCCAGCGTCACATCCAGCACCAGCTGGGCGGGAATGGACATTTCCACATCCAGCACCGCTTTGACGCGGCTGTAATCCAGCTTGTCGAAGCTGGCATAGGGCCACGGGCTGACGGTTTTGGGGCGGATCAGGCCCACCTGATAGCCCTGAGCGCGCAGGATACGGACGGCAGACTTGGCGATACGGCCGCAGACGCCGTAGGCAGTCAGGATCAGCTCCGCGTCCTCGGTCATGAATTCCTCCACCTGCACGTCCTTTTCCCATGTGTCGTACATGGCGGCGTTGGCCTTGCAGCGATCCTCCTGACCGGTCCAGCCGCCGGGCAGGATCAGCGCCTTTTTGTCGGCGGGATGTCCCACCAGCGCCCAGTCGCTCAGTTCGTCCTTCAGGCGCTTGACCTCCTCGTCAGAGCGCATCTCCGGCAGGCTGACCGGCTCCATGATGGTGCCCAGCACGCCGTCCGTCAGAATGAGGACGGGATTGCGGTCACGCTGGGCGTAATCGAAGGCGGCATAGGTCATGTCCACCGCCTCCTGCACCGTGGCGGGGGCGAATACCATCATCCGGAAGCCGCCGTTGCCGCTGGCACGGGTGGCCTGCAAATAATCCTGCTGGGCGGGCTGGATCGCGCCGATGCCGGGGCCGCCCCGCTGTACGTTGACGTATACCATGGGGATGCGGGCGCTGGCGCAGAAGCTGATGCCCTCGCTCTTGAGACTGATGCCGCAGGAGGAGGAGCTGGTCATGGCGCGGGTGCCGCTCTGAGCAGCGCCATAGACCATATTGACGGAGGCTACCTCACTCTCGCCCTGCACGAACACGCCGCCCACCTCCGGCAGCCGCCGTGCCAGATATTCCGGTATCTCGTTTTGCGGCGTGATGGGATAGCCGGCGAAGAACCGGCAGCCGCTGCGCACCGCGGCCTCAGCGATGGCCTCAGTGCCCTTCATAAATACTCTTGCCATGCTCCCGCCTCCTTATTTATACACTTCGATGGCCGCGTCCGGGCACATACGTCCGCAGATGGCACAGCCGATGCAGTTTTCCGGGTGTGCGGCCACCACAAAGGGGTAGCCCTTGGAGTTGACCTCGTGTCCAACGGCCAGCACGCCATTGGGACAGAACTTCACGCAGTAGCCGCAGCTCTTGCAGCTCTCTGCACGGATGGTGACTTGCGCCATTTCAATGCCTCCTTATCCTTCATCAAGTCCCGTCTCCGGGACGGTCATTCGCGGTGTGAGGGGCAGCAGCGGCAGCTCCGTCCGGCCCTCGACCTCCGGCAGCAGCGTTTCCGACACCGCCGCCGCCTCCACCTTTACATAGGGCGTCAGCAGCCGGAGCCCCTGCTCCACACCCACTAAGAATTCCTCCGCCGTGGTGCCGATGCCCAGCGTGGGGTTCAGCAAAAAACGCGGCAGGCCCAGCCGCGCTGCCTTCAGCACGGCGCTCAGGGTCCCGTCGATGTGCTCCACCGTCCCCGACCAGGGCCGGTACGGATTTACCACGAACCATGCGTCCGCGCTCTTCAGCAGGTGTGCGTATCCGCCGATGAGCCTTGCCCCCGTGTCGTTGCCGCCCACGTCCAGAATGACGCTCTTGCTCTTGTCCAGCAGCAGCGGCACCAGTCCGCCCACCTGCGTGGGCGCGTCGGCACACTGCTGCTCGAAGTGCACCGTCACCACCGCGCCCTCCAAAAGGGCCGCCGCGTCCCTTGACCGCAGCAGTGGCTTTGTCTGGTCCAGATCGAAGAAATGCACATCCCGTCCACGCTCCGCCGCCGTCAGCGCCCACTGCACCGCCAGCTCAGATTTGCCGCACCCGGCCTCGCCCAGAAATACCGTCACCCGCTGCGCCGGGTCCGGCGCATACCGTGCCATACCATCCCTCCTTTAGCCCTTCAAAGTGCTGTATAGTTACGAATACCATTATACCCGCCCGCTTTGCCCCTGCGAAGCGTAAATGCCCGTTAGCCTATAAAGTTTTCTTATATCCAACGGCGTAAAAAAAGACCGGCACCCGCCGGTCTTTTTTCATATGCTTATCCGCCCAGATACGCCTTCTTGATGGCGTCGCTCTCCAGCAGCGCCGCGCCGGTGCCCTCCGTGACGATGCGCCCCGTTTCCAGCACATAGCCCCGGTCGGCCACCGCCAGCGCCGCCTGTGCGTTCTGCTCCACCAGAAGAATAGTGGTGCCGTCGGCGTGCAGCTGTCGAATGATGTCGAATATCTGCTCCACCAGCAGCGGCGCCAGACCCATGGACGGCTCGTCCAGCATCAGCAGCTTGGGATGGCTCATCAGCGCCCGGCCCATGGCCAGCATCTGCTGCTCGCCGCCGGAGAGCGTCCCGGCCACCTGCTTCCGCCGTTCCTTCAGCCGCGGGAAGCGCTCGTACACGCTCTCGATGTCCGCGTTCAGGTCGCCGCTCCGGCAATAGCCGCCCATGTCCAGGTTTTCCTGCACCGTCATGTGCTGGAAAATGCGCCGTCCCTCCGGCACCAGGGCCATGCCGCGCCCCACCAGCTTGTGGCTGGGCACGTGCCGCAGCTCCTCGTCCATGAAGCGCACGCTTCCCGTGCGGCTGCGGAGCAGCCCTGCCACGGTGTTCAGCGTGGTGGATTTGCCCGCGCCGTTGGCGCCGATCAGCGTCACCACCTCGCCCTGCTCCACGTGGAAGGACACGTCCTTCACCGCGTGGATGCTGCCGTAGTACACATTGATGTTCTCCACCTGCAGCACGCTGCTCATGCGCTCGCCTCCTTCTTCCGTCCCAGATACGCTTCAATGACCGCCGGGTCCGCCTGGATGTCCGCCGGTGTGCCCTTGGCGATGATGTGCCCGAAGTTCAGCACGCAGATACCCTCGCAGATGTTCATCACCAGGTTCATGTCGTGCTCGATCAGCAGCACCGCGATCTGGAACGTATCCCGTATCTTTCGGATGTTCTCCATCAGCTCCGCCGTCTCCGACGGGTTCATGCCCGCCGCCGGCTCGTCCAGCAGCAGCAGACACGGGTTCGACGCCAGCGCCCGCAGGATCTCCAGCCGCCGCTGCGCGCCGTAGGGCAGCGAGCCCGCCCGTTCATCGGCATGACTCTCCATGTGGAAGATGCTCAGCAGCTCCTCCGTCCGTTCCCGGGCGATGTGCTCCTCCCGCGCATACCTGGGGAAATGCAGGATACTGCCCGCCAGCCCGTAGCGCACCGAGTCGTTCATGGCCACCATCAGGTTCTCCGCCACCGTCAGATCATTGAACAGCCGGATGTTCTGGAACGTCCGGGCAATGCCGGCCTTGTTCACCTGCGCGGTGGTCATGCTGTGGGTGTCCTTGCCATCCAGCAGGATAGCGCCCGCTGTGGGCTGATACACCTTCGTCAGCAGGTTGAACACCGTGGTCTTGCCCGCGCCGTTGGGGCCGATCAGCCCCGCGATCTCCGACCGGCCGATGGTCAGATCGAAGTCCTCCACCGCCTTCAGCCCGCCGAAGGTCACGCCCAGCCCCACGCACTCCAGCACCGGGGACTTGTCGATGTCCCGTTCCGGCAGCAGCACGGAGGACTGGCGCTTCACCAATTTCGTTTTCGTCGTCACAGCGCCGCACGCTCCTTTCGCCCGGGGGTCAGTTTTTCCTTAGCAGAGACAAAAAACCGCTTCATCGTGGGGTTGTTCGTGGCCTGCATCACCAGGATCAGCACGATGGCATACACCAGCATACGGTAGTCCGCCACCTCGCGCAGCGCCTCCGGCAGCACCGTCAGCACGATGGCCGAGATCACGGAGCCCGGCACGCTGCCCATGCCGCCCAGCACCACGATGACCAGGATCTCGATGGACATATTGTAATCAAAGGCAGCCGCCTTGATGTTGGCCAGTGAGTGGCCGTACAGCACGCCGGCACAGCCTGCGAAGAACGCCGCGATGACGAACACCGCCAGCTTGTACCATGTGACGTTCAATCCCACGGACTCCGCCGCGATGCGGTTGTCCCGGATGGCCATGATGGCCCGGCCGTACTTGGACCGCTTCAGGTTCAGCATCACCGCCACCGTCAGCAGCACCAGCACCGTGCCGTAGGGGAGAAGGTCCTTCGCCCCGGCGTAGATGGAGGAGGTGTCCAGACCCAGCGCGCCGCCGGTGATATTCAGGTTTGTGATGATGTTCTTGATGATCTCGCCGCAGGCCAGCGTCACGATAGCCAGATAGTCGCCCCGCAGCCGCAGGGCCGGCAGTCCCACCAGCAGTCCGAAGACCGCCGCCATCAGGCCGCCCGCCAGCATACTCACCGGCAGGCGCACGCCCAGCGGCAGGGCGGTGGTGTGCAGCGCGATCGCCACCAGACACCCGGAGAACAGTCCCACGGACATGAAGCCCGCGTGGCCCAGGCTCAGCTCGCCCAGCAGGCCTACCACCAGGTTCAGCGACACCGCCATCACGATGTACACCGCCACGGGCACCAGCATATTCGTTACCTGCCGGGTCAGATGCCCGGTATACAGCAGCGCCGCCATTACCACAAACAGTGCGGCCACCGCCGCCACGGTCAGCAGGTCCGTGCGCTGTCTTTTTTTCTGTGTCAGCTGCATTTCCTTCACCTCACACCTTCTCCTGCATGGGCTTGCCCAGCAGGCCCGTGGGCTTGACCACCAGCACGACCACCAGCACGGCGAACACGATGGCGTCCGCCCACAGGGTAGAGATATACGTCTTGGACATCTGCTCGATCAGGCCCAGCAGTATGCCGCCCAGCATGGCGCCGGGGATGGAGCCGATACCGCCGAAAACCGCCGCCGTAAAGGCCTTGATGCCGGGCATGGCGCCGGTGGTGGGCTTGATGTACACATAGGTCATGCCGTAGAACATACTGGCGAAGGCCGCCAGCGCCGAGCCGATGGCAAACGTCAGCGTGATGGTCCTGTCCACGCTGATGCCCATCAGCGTGGCGGCGTCCTTGTCCTCGGACACGGCCCGCATGGCTTTGCCCAGCTTCGTTTTGTCGATGAACAGCGTCAGCGCTGCCATCAGCACCGCTGTCACCGCCAGCGTCAGCACGGTGATGCCGTCCACCTGCACGCCGCCCACGGAGAAGCTGCCCAGCTTTACCAATGTGGGGTAGGCCATCTGCTGCGAGCCGAAGAGCAGCAGCGCCGCGTTCTGCAAAAGATAGCTGACGCCGATGGCCGTGATGAGCACACTCAGCGGTGCCGCCTGCCGCAGGGGCTTATAGGCGCAGAACTCAATGACCACGCCCAACACCGCGCATACCACGATGCTGACGATCACCGTCACCCACGGGGACAGTCCCAGCTGCGCCACCGCCACAATGCCGCTGTATGCGCCCACCATGATCACGTCGCCGTGGGCGAAGTTCAGCATTTTGGCGATACCGTAGACCATGGTGTAGCCCAGCGCGATCAGCGCGTAGATGCTCCCCAGGCTCAGCCCGCTTATCAATGTTTGTATCAAATTCGTCATAGTCGTCATTCCTTTTGCATGGTGTCCGCGCCGCCCTCCCGGCACTGCGCCGGGAGGGCGTATGGGCTTATTGTGAGGAAGATAGGTAGCTTACTTGCTTACGCCTCCGCGTCGGCCGCGGTATCCGCAGCGTCCCCGCTCTCCGCGCCGGCGGCGTCGTTGGCGTTGTCCTGACCGAACAGGGTGCCCACGCCGTTCTTGTAGAGGATGGCGCTGGCGGCCTTGTTGGTGTTGCCGTCGGCGCTCCAGGTCATGGTGCCGGTCACGCCCTCCACGGTGATGGTGGGCATCACAGCGGCCAGGTCAGCGCCGGAGGTGCTGCCGTTGGCGGCCTCCACAGCGGCCTTGACGGCGTACACCGCGTCATAGGCATCCGCGGCGAACTGGTCGGGGGTGGCGTTGTAGGCGTCCTGGTATGCCTTCACGAAAGCCTGCACCTTGGCGTCGGTGGAGTCTGCGGCGAAGGGGGTCATCATCAGCACGTTGTCGGCGATGCTCACATCCTGACTGACCTTGCCGAGGATGCCGTCCAGACCGTCAGCGCCGAAGAAGTACACATCGTCGGCAAACTTACCCTTGGCCTGGGTCAGGAAGGTGGAGGCCTCCTCGGCGTAGATGGGGATGAACACGACCTTCACGCCGGAGGAAGCAAGGGCGTTCACCTGGGTGGAGAAGTCGGTGCTGGTGGCGGTGGTGAAGGTCTGCGTCTCCTTGATGGTCACGCCGGTGTTCTGGCACTCGGCCACGAAGGCATTGTACAGACCCACAGAGTAGTCGTTGTCGCTCTGATAGAACACACCTACCTCGGTGGCCAGGGCGTTGTCGGTGAGGTAGTCCGCTGCCGCAGTGCCCTGATAGGAATCGTAGAAGCAGATACGGAACGCCTTGTCGTTGCCGTCGATGCACTTGTCGGCGGAGCCGGTGGTCTCCATCACCAGCACGTCGTCGGCCTTGGCCGCCGCCACCACGGAGGCCGTCTCACCGGACAGCACCGCGCCCAGACTGACGTTCATGCCCCAGTCCATCAGCTTGCCGTAGGCCGCCACGGCGCTCTCCGGGTCGCCCTGAGAGTCCTGGAAGCTCAGCTCCAGCTGCTTGCCGTTCACGCCGCCGGCGGCGTTGATCTCCTTGACGGCCAGCTCCGCGCCGTGCTGCACGGATAGACCATAGTTGGCATAGCCGCCGGTCAGGGGGCCGACGCCGCCCAGCTTAATGGTCTCGGTGCCGCTGGCGTCGCCGCTGCCGCCGTTATCGCTCTTGCTGCCGCAGGCCACCAGGCTCAACGCCATCACAGCGGCTAAAAACATTGCAACTACTTTCTTTTTCATGGTTTTGTTCTCCTTTACGTTGGTTTTCTTAGGAACTATGCACCGGCGGCGTCTGCCGCAGGTATACAAAAAAGCGGCTCCGCCAATGGCGGAGCCGCTTCGCTGTATCAGGTGTCAGCGCGTCATGCGGTCATCCGTGCCAATGGCGTATGTGCAGAGGCGGCCAGTACCAGCAGTACCAGCACCAGAGCGCAAATAATAATGGACGCCATAATAATGGCGCCCAGCACGGACAGGATGACAGTATGAGAAGCGGCGCAGGCGCAGCAGAAAGCAGCACCGGCGCAGGCGGCGGTCATCATGGTATTCATGGCTTTCTTCATGGTCCTGGTCATCACGGCCGCCTCCTTTCGCTTCGGAAATGTTGGGCCTATTGTAGCAAAGCAAAATTCCAAAGTCAACGGTGTTTTCGCAAAATACGTCATCATATCGCACAATCAGCCACAATATGTATTATGCAATATACACAAAAACGGATCATTTTTTCCCAGAAACTGGAAATTCCGCGGCCGCAGCCGGTCTGCCGATCCAAATACAAAAAAACGATATAGACGGACAAACATACGACAATGTCGAACAATACCCCTTGCATTTTCTGCGTTATCCTGTAAAATAGACAGCGAACCTCCGCGCGGTACGCGCGGAAGCGGAACAGCCTGAAAAGGGAGGCCCGCCCATGCATACGCCCCGGCACCCCACACGCAGCATAACGATCATGGCGTCAGCGCTGCTGGCGCTGTTTCTGCTGTCCTTCGTGCTGGGCCGCTACGGCGTCCTTCTGGGCGAGGTGGTAAAGATACTCCTCTCCCGCGTCTTTTCTATTGAACAGACCTGGACGGACAACATGGCCATCGCCGTGTGGAATGTCCGCCTGCCCCGTATCCTGCTGGCCTGTCTGGTGGGCTGCGGCCTCTCCGCCGCCGGCACCGCCTACCAGACCGTGTTCCAGAACCCCATGGCCGCACCGGATATCCTGGGCGCGTCCTCCGGTGCCTGCTTCGGCGCGGCGCTGGCGATCCTGACGGGCCAGAGCACCGTGATGGTCACCGTTTTCGCCTTCCTGGCCAGCCTGCTGTCCGTGGCCCTGGTCTATCTGGTGGGCCGCCGATCCCGGGGCAGCCGTGTGGTGAGCCTCCTGCTGGCCGGTATCATGGTAGGCTCGCTGTTCTCGGCCTGTACCTCCTATATCAAGCTGGTGGCCGATCCCTCCAACCAGCTGCCCCAGATCACCTACTGGCTCATGGGCAGCCTCTCCGGCACCCGTATGCACACCGTCGCCTTTGCCGCCGTCTGTATGGCGGTAGGGCTGACGCCCCTGCTGCTGCTTCGCTGGCGCATGAACCTGCTGACCCTCTCGCCGGATGAAGCCCGCGCCATGGGCGTCCACACGGACCGCCTGCGTCTGGCGGTGATCCTCTGCGCCACGGTGCTGACGGCCTCCGCCGTCTCCGTCTCCGGCATGATCGGCTGGGTGGGCCTGGTGATCCCCCATCTCAGCCGCCGCCTCGTGGGTAACGACTGCCGCAGGCTCCTGCCCATGGCCTGCCTGTTCGGCGCGGCCTTTCTGCTGCTGGTGGACGACCTGGCCCGCACCCTTGCGGCGACGGAGATCCCCATCGGTATCCTGACGGCCTTCGTGGGCGCGCCGTTCTTTATCTACCTCATGGTGAAGGGAGGCGACCGCCTGTGACCCTCACGGTATCGCACCTGACCTTCGCTTATCCCAAGGCCCCGCCGGTGCTGGAGGACGTCTCCTTCACCGTGCCCGCCGGTGATTTCCTCTCCGTGCTGGGTGCCAACGGTGCCGGCAAGAGCACCCTCTTCCGCTGCCTGCTGGGCGGCCTGGAGGGCTACACCGGCGCCATCTCGCTGGACGGCCGCGACGTGCGGACCTTCTCCCGCCGGGCGCTGGCGGCCCGCATCGCCTACATCCCGCAGATACACCGTCCCACCTTCGGCTATTCCGTGCTGGACACCGCCCTCATGGGCCTGACCCGGCACTTGTCCCCGTTCCAGAGCCCCTCCAAGGCCCTGGAGCAGCAGGCTCTGACCGCCCTGGAGCAGCTGGGTGTGGCCCACCTGGCGCAGCGGAACTTCGCCGCCCTCTCCGGCGGCGAGCAGCAGCTGGTGCTCATTGCCCGCGCCCTGTGCCAGCAGTCGGAGCTCCTCATCATGGACGAGCCCACCGCCTCTCTGGATTACGGCAACCAGCTCCGTGTGCTGGAGCAGGTGCGTTCCCTGTCGGAGCAGGGCTACACCGTCCTGATCTCCACCCACGATCCCCAGCACGCCCTGCGTTTTTCCCGCCGCGTCCTGGCCCTGCAAGGGGGCTGCGTGGCGGCGGAGGGCGATACCCGCAGCGTGCTGACCCCGGATCTGATCCGGCAGCTCTACGGTGTGGAGTCCGTGCTGCTGGATACGCCCGACGGCGCGGCCCTGCTGCCGGTGCGGGGAGGTGACCGCCATGTTTAGCTGGTCGGCGGACGCCGTGCGCTTCATGGCCGATGCCTGCCGCCGCACCGACTTCCACGAAAAGCTGACGGCGCTGCTGTTGCCGTACCTGAAGCCCACGGATCATATCTGCGACGCCGGCTGCGGCCTGGGATACCTGTCTCTGGCCCTGTCGCCCCATGCGGCCTGTGTCACGGCGGCGGAGCGCGACGCCGCAGCCCTGTCCGTCCTGCGGCAGGAGCTGGACGCCCGGGGCGTTGCCAATGTGACGCCCCTGTGCGCCGATGTGCTGGCCTATACGCCGCCGGTGCCCTTCGACGCCATGGTGTTCTGCTTCTTCGGCAGCATGGAGGAGATACTGGCCGCCGCCCGCCGCCAGTGCCGGGGCACGGTGCTGGCCATCGTGCGGGACGACGTGTGCCACCGCTTTTCCGGGGCACCCCGTGCGCCGGGCCGCCATAGCTTCAATGCCGCCTGCGGTGTGCTGGACGCCCACGGTATCCCCTATACGGTGCAGCGTGCGGCGCTGGACTTTCCCCAGCCCTTCCGCACCCTGGAGGATGCCCGGACATTCCTGACCCTCTACGGCGGGGAAGCGCCTGCGGAGGATGATCTCCGCGCCAAACTTATTTCCACCGGCGACGCGGAGTTCCCATGGGAGCTTCCGGGCGTGCGCCATTTTGGAATAGTGAGATTTTCAATGAAAGAAGGAGAAAACAGATGAAAAACGCAAAGAGACTGCTGGCGCTGCTGCTGGCGCTGGTGATGAGCGTCAGCCTGTTCGCCTGCGGACAGAAGCAGACCGATCAGACGGACCAGGGGCAGGACGCCCAGGGCGAGACCACCCGCGTGTTTACCGACTCCTGCGGCCGCGAGGTCAAGGTGCCCGCCGATATCCAGAAGGTCGCCGTCTCCGGCCCTCTGGCCCAGATGGTGGTCTTTGCCATCGCCCCGGACAAGATGGTGGGTGTGGCCAATGCCTGGGACGAGACCGCTGAGAATTACTTTGACCAGAAGTATCTGGACCTGCCCCTGCTGGGCCAGCTGTACGGCGGCAAGGGCGAGCTGAACCTGGAGACGCTGCTGGCGGCCGATCCCGACGTGGTCATCGATGTGGGCGAGCCCAAGAGCACCATGGCGGAGGACCTGGACGGCCTGCAGGAACAGACCGGCATCCCCTTTGTCCACATTGACGCCTACCTGGCCTCCATGGACGATACCTATGCCATGCTCAGCGACCTGCTGGCTATGCCCAACGAGGGTCAGGCCCTGGCCGATTACTGCCGCAATGCCTATGACACCGTCAAGGCCATCGTGGACGGCGTGGAGAAGGCCGATGTCCTGTATATCACCGGTGAAGAGGGCCTGAACGTCATCGCCAGGGACTCCTATCACGCCGAGGTCGTCGATATGCTGTGCAATAATCTGGCTGTGGTGGACGAGCCCTCCTCCAAGGGTACCGGCAACGAGGTGGACATGGAGCAGATCCTGAACTGGGACCCCTCTATCGTGTTCTTCGCCCCCGGCAGCATTTACAGCACCGTGGCCGATAACGAGAACTGGCAGACCATACCTGCCATCAAGGACGGCAAGTATTACGAGGTGCCCTTCGGCCCCTACAACTGGATGGGCTTCCCGCCAAGCGTCCAGCGCATCCTGGGTATGCAGTGGATGGCCAAGGTCCTGTACCCCGAGGCTGCCGATTACGATATGTATGAGGTCACCCAGACCTATTTCCAACTGTTCTATCACTGCGACCTGACCATCGACCAGTACAACGCGCTGGTGGCAAATTCTCTCTCCGCTGTGGAGGCCGCCGGCTGAATAAACGAACAGGGAGCGGCACCGCCGATCCCTATGGCCCTTGAAAGGAGACGCGTATGAACAACATCTTCCAGACCCTGCTCTACCAGCGGGAAAAGCAGAAGGACACCGTGCTGGCCACCATCGTGTGGGATGACGGCTCTGCCCCCCGCGGCGCGGGCAGCCAGATGCTGGTGGGGGCGGAGGGTCTGCTCTCCGGCACCATCGGCGGCGGCGCGGTGGAGCTGCGGTCCATCCAGCTGGCCCGGGCGCTGCTGGCCGGTCAGCACGTGGACGCCCTGTATGACTTCAAGCTCTCCCGTGACGGTGAGCTGGGCATGGCCTGCGGCGGCGATGTGACGGTGCTGTTCACTCCCGCCCGGTTGTCGGATCGCGTCTGGGACGCGCTGGCGGCGGAGGTGCTGCGCTGTGTGCGTGACCGTGTGCCCGGCTGGCTGGTGCTGCCGCTGGACGGCGCCGCACCCCATATCGCCGAGACGGCGGAGACAGGCGAGGGCGTGTTCTCCCTGCCGCTGCCGGTGGGGGAGCGCGCGGTCATTTTCGGCGCGGGACATATCGCTCGTGCGCTGACGCCTCTGCTGCGGACGGTTGGCTTCCGCCCCGTGGTGGTGGATGATCGGCCGGGCTTTGCCACGGCGGAGCATTTTCCCCAGGCGGACCGGACCATCTGCGGCGACTTTGACCGCATCAGCGACTACCTGACGCTGACGCCGGAGGACTATGTGGTCATCATGACCAACGGCCATGAGCACGACTTTCAGGCGGAGGTGCAGGTGCTGCGGGGCGAGACGGCCTATGTGGGCGTCATCGGTTCCCGGAAGAAAACGGCCTTCGTGAACCAGCGCCTGCGGGAGGCGGGCATTCCCGAGGAGAAGATCGCCTTTGTCCACACGCCGGTGGGCACACCCATCAAGGCCGTGACGCCGGAGGAGATCGCCGTGTCCATCGCCGGTGAGATGATCTGCGTCCGTGCCGCACGGCGCGAAGCGGCAGGGGAGGTACACCATGGCTGCCCCATGCACTGACCATCTGTTCCTCACCGGTGACAAGGGCGTGGGCAAGTCCACGCTGGCGCGCTGCCTGCTGGCCGGGCATACACCCTGCGGCTTCCGCACGGTGCGGGTAACGGGAGTGCTGGACCGGCCCTCTGTGCACCTGCTGCCCGCGGTGGGCGGAGTACCGTCGGCGGAAAATCTGCTGTTTTACTGCGGCGCTTATTCCTGCGATAGGTTCGACACGTTGGGCACGGCGGCCTTGCGTGACCGCAGCGGCGACATCCTGCTGATGGACGAGCTTGGGCCGGCGGAGTCCGGCGCCAAAAATTTCTGCGAAACGGTGCTCGCGGCTCTGGACGGTGACCTTCCCATTCTGGGCGTCCTGCAAAAGGCGGACACGGAATTTCTCCGGGCGGTGGCCGGTCATCCCCGGGTGCGTCTGGTGACCGTCACGGTGGAAAACCGGGACGAGCTGCGCCGTACCATGACCCTTTAACAAACGCTGCGCTATGGTGTACCACAGGTGACAAAAAGGTATAAATAAGAGCGCAGGAGAGCGCCAACAAAAGCAGCCTAAAGTAAACAAAAGTGACATGCACCGTCAAAGGGCGCGGGAAGATCCCGCGTCCTTTTTTCGACTTTTACTTCCCATAAGGGACGGTTTGCGGTATACTATGGGGGAGAAAACAGGGGAGGTGACGCGGTGAAGCTGCGTATCATCACCGGCCGCGCCGGTGCGGGAAAAAGTAAGCTGGTGCTCGAAACCATTGCGGCACAACGGTTTGAGCGCCCGCAGATTTTGCTGGTACCGGAGCACGCCACCCACGAGGCGGAGCTGGATCTCTGCCGCGCGCTGGGGGATACCGCCAGCCGTGACGGGGAGGTGCTGAGCTTCCAGAGCCTTGCCACCCGCGTACTGTCACAAACCGGAGGTATATCCGATATAACGTTAGATAATGGTGGTAAAATACTGATAATGCGCCGCGCCTTGCAGGAAGTTTCATCATATTTGACGGTGTTTTCCAAGCCGTCACAGCGTCCGGCCTTTCTGCGGGAGCTGGTGGCCCTGGCCGATGAGTTGTACGCCTATAAAATCGCGCCATCCCTTCTGCTGCAACAGGTTCAGGACATTCCGGGCGCCGCCGGAGATAAGCTGCGCTCTACGGCGCTGCTGTTCGGCGCTTATGACGCGCGACTCCACGGCGGCGACTTTGATGCCCGGTCAAAAGTACAGAAACTCTGCGATAAACTTCCGAATTCGGACTATTTGTGCGGAAAAGATATCTACATTGATGGGTTTTCCTATTTCAACCGAACGGAGGAGGATATCATTGCCGCCGCGCTGAAACAGGCCAACTCTGTTACAGTGACTCTACTGGGCGATGACAGCGACCCGCAGCTCTTCCGCAACGGCATACAGCAGCGGGAACGCCTGCGCAGACTGGCGAAGGACGCCGGTTGTAGTTGTGAAGTAGAAAACCTTGTCAGGAACAGCGACACAGCGTTTTCGCACCTGGAGCGATACTTCCTCGGCGCGGAAAAAGCGTGGACGGGCAGCACGCCGTCCATCACCTTGTACCAGGCCAATACCGCCTATTCTGAGGTGGAATATGTGTCCGCGCAGCTGCGGGCGCTGGCACAAAATGGCGTTCGCTGGCGTGAGATGGCCGTGGCGGCGCGGAATATGGAGGTATATGGCCCGTTGCTGGAGGCCGTGTTCCGCCGGGACGATGTTCCCGCCTATATCAGCCGCCGGAGCGACATTTTGGAGCAGCCGGTCCTGACGCTGCTGCTGTCCGCCGTCGACGCAGTGACAGGCGGCTTCGAGTATGAGGATGTGTTTCGCTGCCTGAAGACCGGCATGACGGCACTGACGGCGGCGGAATGCGATCTTCTGGAAAACTACGTGATCCGTTGGGAAATTCGGGGTAATATGTGGCTGCGGGACGCCGACTGGACGGCAGACCCGGATGGATACAGTGGAGAGATAACTGATTATCGCCGGGAACAGCTGGCCGAGATAAACGCGGTCAGAAGAAAAGTCAGAAAACTGTTTCTTACCCTGAGTGATGGGATGAAAGCCAATAAAACGGTAAGAGGTAAAGCTGAATCACTTTACAGATTTGCGGAGGACGCCGGTACACCGGCCGTGTTGGAACGGCGGGAGAAAGAATTGCTGGAGCAGGGGCAGATGCAGGCGGCAGAGGAGTATGCCCAGCTGTGGCGGATATTCTGTGATGTGCTGGATCAGTTCGTGGCGCTTTTGGGTGACACGGAGGTGGACGGCGATGAGTTTGCGCGGCTGCTGCGGCTGACGCTGAGCCAGTATGCCGTAGCCACCATACCCGCTGCGCTGGACCAGGTAAAGGTAAGCCCCTTGACGCGCAATGACCGCCATACAGTGCAGCATCTTTTCCTGCTGGGCGCCAATGACCATGTGCTGCCCACGGTGGAGAAGGGCGGCGGTATATTGGACGAACAGGAGCGTGAGCTTTTGCAGCAGCAGGGAATCTTGCTGTCCGACGCCACGTTCGACCCGCTGAGCAATGAGCTGCAGAATATCTATGCCGCCCTGGCCCAGCCAACGGAGACACTGACCGTGTCCTGGTGCGCCGGCGATGAGTCGGGGGCGAAGCTGCTGCCGTCCTTTGTGGTAGAGCGTATCCGCAAGCTGTTTCCGCAAGTGGAAATACAACGGGAAGACGGCGCGTACCGCCGCGGACTGCCTGCGGCAGCGCTGGCACTGGCGGGACAGCGGCCCGGCGGTGCGCTGTGGCGTTATTTTGAGATGCATGGACAGGGCGGTACGCTGGAGAAGATGGCAGCGGCCCGGGCTATGGGCCGGGGAAGGCTGTCACCCGGGGCGGTACGCAGCCTGTACGGCAGTACGCTGGCCATGTCCGCCTCGCGGCTGGACCAGGTGAAGAGCTGTCACTTTGGCTATTTCATGGAGTACGGCCTGCGGGCCAGGGAACGGACAAAGGCGGATTTCCAGGCGCCGGAGGTGGGGACGTTTATCCACTATCTGCTGGAGAATGTCCTGCGGAAGGTGGAGCAGCAGGGGAAGCGGCCGGAAAGACCGGCGCTGGCGGCGTTGGTGCGGCGGTATACGGATGAGTATGTCCGGACGGTCATCGACGGTTACGGTGAGAAGAGCGCACGGTTCCGGTATCTGTTTTCCCGGCTGCGGGAGACGGCGTTGGTCATTGTTGAGAACGTGCTGGATGAGCTGGAGCATTCGGATTTCCGGCCTGTGGCCTTTGAATTGGGCTTTGGCGGCAAAAACGGACAGCTGCCTGCCGTCACGGTGACGGCGGGAGATACCACGCTGTCCGTCACCGGTAAGGTGGATCGGGTGGACGGCTGGCTGAAGAACGGGAAGCTATATCTGCGAGTAGTGGACTACAAAACCGGGAAAAAGGCTTTTGATCTGGCGGATGTGCGCTACGGCCTGGGTATTCAGATGCTGCTGTATCTTTTCGCACTGCAGCGGTACGGCGGGGACTATTTTGGGGCGGCGGTGGAGCCGGCGGGAGTGCTGTACCTGCCGGCGAGGGACGTCGTTAAAAAGGCGGATCGGGCCATCGCGCCGGACAAGCTGGCCGCGCTGCTGCGGGGCGAGCTGCGTCGGACGGGCATGGTGCTGTCCGACCCAGAGGTGCTGACAGCCATGGAGCACAGTGCGCTGGAGTCACCCTGCTATTTGCCTATTGCAGTGAAAAAGGACGGTTCGGTCAGCGGTCTGGCGGCCAGTGTGTTGGCGGATGCAGCTCAGATGGGCAAAATGGGTCGGTATGTGGACGAGCTGCTGCGGAAGGTAGCCCGGGAGCTGGGCGATGGCAATATTGACGCAGATCCATGCCGCAGGGGGCCTCAGGAAAGTGCCTGCGACTGGTGTCCCTTCGCGTCGGCCTGCTGGTTTGACGAGAAGCGGGACAAGCCCCATTATCTGCAAAAGACCACGCCGGAAGAATTCTGGCAGCTGGTGGACGAGGAGGTGACGCGCCGTGGCTGACATCCAACTGACGGCACAGCAGCGTGGGGCAGTGGAGGACCGGGGCGGCAGCCTGCTGGTGTCCGCCGCCGCCGGATCCGGCAAGACGAAGGTGCTGGTAGAGCGTGTGTTCGCCTATCTAACGGAGGAACACTGCCACATAGACGATTTCCTTATTATCACATTTACCCGCGCCGCTGCCGCCGAACTGCGGACAAAGCTGGCCGCAGAGCTGGCGAAGCGGGTGGCACAGGACCCGGAGAACAGTCACCTGCGGCAGCAGATGTTCCGGGTGTATCAGGCGGACATCAAGACGGTGGACGGCTTCTGTGCAGGGCTGCTGCGGGAGCATATCCATCTGCTGGAGCCGGTGGATGGGCGGAGTCTGACGCCGGACTTCCGTATCCTGGATGAGACGGAGGCCGGCGTGCTGAAGCAGCGGGCACTGGAGGATGCACTGGAGGCGTTCTATCAGCGGATCGAGCAGGGGGACGAAGGCTGCCGGGCGTTGGCGGAGACGCTGGGCTTCGGCCGGGATGACCGGGCGTTGGCGGCGCTGGTGCCGGAGCTGCACGGAAAATTGCAGAGCCATCCCTACCCGGACAAGTGGTTGGAGAAGGCTGCGGAGAGCTGGGCGAACCTGCCGGAACGGCTGGGCGACAGCGTGTACGGCCGGACGATCATGGAGGACACGGTGCGCCGCGCCAGTTACTGGGCGGGGCGGCTGGAACGCGCCGTGAAGGATATGGAAGACTGCGAGAGCGTGTATAACGCCTATGGAGATCGGTTTTTGGAAACGGCGGCGCAGCTGCGGGAATACGCGGCCGCGGCCCGGGAAGGCTGGGATGCCATGGGCCGTGTGCAGCCGGCCTTCCGGCGGATGGGCGTGGTGAAGGGGGACGAGTGCGCCGGGGCGAAGGACGCGGCGCGGGCGGTGCTGGAAAAGTGCCGTGACGCATTGAAGAAGCTGTCCGCGCCGTATCAGACGGCGGAGACGGAGTTGCTGGGCGATCTGCAGGTCATCGCGCCCGCTATGCGGGCGCTGCTGGCACTGACAGGGGACTTCGACAAGCGGTTCCGGGCAGAGAAGGTGCGGCGGAACGCTATGGATTTCTCTGACCAGGAACACTACGCCGTGCAGATGCTGTGCCGCCAGGACGGAACGCCCACGGAGCTTGGCGAGCAGGTGTCCCGGCGGTACCGGGAGATCATGGTGGACGAGTATCAGGACACTAATGAAGTGCAGAACTGTATCTTCCGGGCGATATCGCGGCAGGGAGAGAATATCTTTGCCGTGGGCGATGTGAAGCAGAGCATCTACCGGTTCCGGCTGGCGGAACCGGGGATATTCCTGGAAAAATACAGGACCTATGCCGATGCGGACCACGCTGCGCCAGGTGCGCCGCGGCGGCGGGTACTGAGCCGTAACTTCCGGTCACGCCGGGAGGTGCTGGCGGCTGCGAACTTTGTGTTCGCGGCGCTGATGTCCCGGGAAATGGGCGAGCTGGATTATACAGAGGAGCAGTATCTTCACTTTGGGGCGGAATACTATCCGGAGGTGCCGCGGGAGACGGAGTTCCACTATCTGGCTGTGGAGGACACACCGGAGCAGCGGTTCGACCGGGCGGAGGCCGAGGCGCGGTTCGTGGCAAAGCGTATTCGCCGTATGCTGGACGAAGGGTTCACTGTCCGGGGTGAGGACGGCACCATGCGTCCGGCAGCACCGGAGGATATCGTGATACTGATGCGCTCACCCAGCGCCCGGCAGACGGTATTCGCCGCCGCCTTGGCACGGGAGGGGATCCCCTGCGACGGCGGGGAAAGTGAGGATTTCTTCTCGGCGATGGAGGTCGCAGTGGTATTGTCACTGTTGGAGGTGGTGGATAACCCACGGCAGGATGTGCCGCTGATCGCGGTGCTGCGTTCGCCACTGGTAGGCATGAGCGCCGACCGGCTGGCGGAGATACGGGCTGTACAGCGTGAGGGGGATTATTACGAGGCGCTGCGGCAGGATGAGGGTGAGGACGCGCAGGCGTTCCTGTCGCTGCTGCATGAGCTGCGGCAGGTGGCGCGGGAACTGTCCGCCGATAAGCTGCTGTGGTATATCTATGACCGCTGCCGGGTGCAGGCGATCTTCGGCGCCATGGAGGACGGTACAGCCCGCCAGGCGCGTCTGAGGGCACTGTATGACTATATACGGCGGCTTGTGCAGGGCGGCAGAACGAGTCTGTTTGACTGTGTACGGCAGGTACGGCAGCTGCTGGAAAGCGGCGATGCGCCGGCCATTACCGCTGCAGGTGCGGCGGGCGGTGTGCGCTTGATGAGCGTGCATAAGTCCAAGGGACTGGAGTTTCCGGTGGTGTTCCTGGCTGACTTGAACAGGAGCTTCAACCGACAGGACCTGGATCGACCGGTGCTGGTCCATCCCCAGCTGGGCGTTGGTGCGGAGCGTGTGGAGGTGGAACGCCGGCTGCGGTACGACACCGTCTCCAAAACGGCGCTGGCGCTGACGCTGGAACGGGAAGCCAAGGCGGAGGAGCTGCGGATACTGTATGTAGCCATGACCCGTGCACAGGAGAAGCTCATTATGGTATGCTCGCGGAAAAACCCGGAGAAGCACCTGAAGGAGCTGTGTGCATTGGCGGAGCTGCCGGCGCCGCCGGAGGCGGTGGCCGCGGTAAACTGCCCGGGCGATTGGCTGCTGCTGGCGCTGCTGAGCACATATCAGGCAGGGGTGTTCCACGATTACACCGGGGTACGTCCCGCGGTACTGTGCGATGGGCCGGAGGGCTTGGCGCTGCGGCTGCACCGCATCGGCGGTGAGGAGGACGGCGGTTCGGCGATGCCGGCGGAGGAGCCGGAAACGCGGGCACCGGATCCGCAGCCGGACGAGGCGGCGCTGGCGTTCCGGTACAGTCACAGAGCGGCGACAGTGACGCCCTCCAAGGTGACGGCTACCCAGTTGAAGGGGCGGGCCATCGATCAGGAGATCGCCGAGGGGACGCTGCCGGCGCGGCGGACCGCCGCACCGGAGAAGCCGCGGTTTTTGCAGGAAAAGCGCGGACTGACCGGGGCAGAGCGGGGTACAGCCATGCACCTGGCGATGCAGTTTCTGCCGCTGGATACTCCTGCGGTACCAGAGGCAGTGACGGCTTTTGCGGAAAGACTGACGGCCCGACGGCTGCTGACGCCGGAGCAGGCTGCGGCGCTGGATATCCCGGCGCTGGCGCGGTTTTTGGCGTCGTCGCTGGCAGAGAGGATACGGACTGCGCCGCAGGTGTGGCGGGAGTACCGCTTCGCGCTGCTCACCGATGCGGGTATTTATGACGTCGCGGCAGCAGGGGAGGAGATGCTCCTGCAGGGCGTGGCAGACTGCGTGTTTGAGACGACGGCGGGTTTGACGGTAGTGGATTTCAAGACTGATCGGGTGACAGCGGCAGAGGCGTCCCAGCGGGCGGAGGCCTATCGGCCGCAGCTGGACGCTTACGCCGGAGCGCTGTCGCGGATACTGGAAAAGCCGGTGACGGAGCGCATTCTGTATTTCTTCGCCTGCGGAGAAGAAATTTCTTTGTGAAAATAGCGAAAAATGCTTGCATTTGCGGGAAGAGTGTGCTATTATCACAGTTGCGTTTGCGGCGATGCTGCGGCGACGAGTGAACCAGAAAGGGGTGAACAAGAGCAATGAAGGAAGGAATCCATCCCAATTATCAGCAGACTACTATCAAATGCGCCTGCGGTAATGTGATTGAGACAGGTTCTACGAAGAAGGATATTCGCGTGGAAGTCTGCTCTAAGTGTCACCCCTTCTTCACCGGCAAGCAGAAGCTGGTGGATACCGGCGGACGCGTTGCCAAGTTCAACAAGCGTTTCGGCCTGGACAAGTAAGTATACACCACTTTGCAAGACCCGTACCAATGGTGCGGGTCTTGTTTTTTATTTTACTTTTGCGCCGGGATGGGGTATAATCGTGGAAAATCATCATAACGAGGACGACTATGGAACGAAAAACCATTGAAGAAAATAAAAACGGTGTGAGGGATTACGCGGTGCTGGTGGGGCTGCGGTCCCCGGTACTTGGTGCGGACAGCGCCGACGAGGAGAGTCTGGCGGAACTGGCGGCTTTGGTGGAGACGGCGGGCGGTGAGTCCGTGGGTATGATCCTGCAGAGCCGGGAGAAGCCCGACCCCCATAGCTTCATCGGCGAGGGAAAAGTGGAGGAGGTCAAGCGCATGGTGGAGAACAGTGAGGCCACCATGGTGATCTTCGACAACGATCTGTCCCCGTCGCAGGTGCGGGTGCTCACGGAGCTGTGCGGTGTGCAGGTGCTGGACCGCAGCGGCCTGATCTTGGATATCTTCGCCCAGCGAGCCCGGACAAAGGAGGGCTGCCTACAGGTAGAGCTGGCGCAGTATCAGTATCTGCTGCCCCGGCTGATCGGTATGTGGTCTCATCTGGAACGGCAGGGCGGCACCGGCGGCTCGCCCATCGGCACGAAGGGCCCCGGCGAGACGCAGCTGGAGACGGACCGGCGGCACATCCGGCGGAAGATCGACAAGCTGAAGGAGGAACTGGAGGAGGTGCGGCGCGTCCGCGCCACCCAACGTCAGCGGCGGCGGAAGAACGAGATACCCGTGGTGGCCATCGTGGGCTATACCAACGCGGGCAAGTCCACACTGCTCAATGCCATCACCGGCGCGGACATACCGGCCAACAACCGGCTTTTCGACACGCTGGACACCACCACGCGGCTACTGACCGTCAGCGATACGCTGGATGTAGTCATCTCCGACACGGTGGGATTTATCCGCAAGCTGCCCCATCAGCTGGTCGAGGCCTTCAAGGCCACGCTGGAGGAATTGGAGTACGCCGATCTGCTGCTGCACGTCATCGATGCCAGCAATCCGGAGTGGCAGGAACAGGCGCGGATCGTGGATGATCTGATCCGGGAGCTGGGGGCGGAGAATATCCCTTGCATTCGGGTGTACAATAAGTCCGATTTGGCGTTTGCATACCAGAGGGACAAGGAGGGGGACGCAGTATCCGTGTCCGCAAAGACTGGCGAGGGGTTGGGCAGGCTGCTCTCCGCCATTGACAAAAAGTTGGACAAGGGTACGAAACGGGTGACGCTGCACCTGCCCTATGACAAGGCCGGAGCGCTGGACAGCCTGTACCGGGAGGCCAAGGTGGAGTCCGTGGAGTACGGCGAGACGGTGGATGTGGTGGCGGTGTGTACGCCCCGAATCATCGGCCAGCTGAAGGACTATATCGAGGGTTGGACGGAGCCGAAGGAGGAGTGGGAATGAGCGATTTCCGCGTACCCTTTGGCCCGTCAGAGACGGAGTTCACCGAAAAACGATCCCGTTTTATCGGCCATCTGCTGCCGGTGGAGACGGAGGAGCAGGCGCGGGAATTTATCGCGCAGATGAAGAAAAAATACTATGATGCGCGGCACAACTGCTGGTGTTATCTCATTGGCGGCGATACGATGCGCTACGGTGACGATGGCGAGCCTCAGGGTACAGCGGGACAGCCTATGCTGAACGTGTTTCAGCGGGAAAACGTCACCAACGTGGTGTGCGTGGTCACGCGGTACTTCGGCGGGATCTTGCTGGGGGCCGGCGGGTTGACGCGGGCGTATTCCAAAAGCGCCCGCGATGCGCTGGTGGCGGCAGGCGTGTCGGAGATGGGCCTGTGGGCCATAGCGGACATTCCGTGCCCCTACGCGCTGTTCGAGCGTGTGCGTGGTGAGGTAACAGCCCTGGGCGGCACGGTGGACAGCGCCGATTACGGCGCGGACATTCGGCTGGCGGTTTCGCTGCCGGCAGAGAACACTGCGGCGCTGCGGGAACGGCTAACAGAGCTGTCAGCAGGCGGCATCGTGCTGACGGTAACGGCGGAGGCATACCGTCCGGGACCAAAGGTGGAAATATAAAGACAGCGACCCCGGAGGCAGGGACCTCCGGGGTCTTTCACGTTTTGCGCTGGGGTATCATACGATGGCATGAGTACAAAGGAGGTGCCAGCATGGAGGAATATCTCATCACCGCCCGGTCCGTGACCCAGGCGCAGCGTATGGCGCAGCTGCTGGAGCGCCGGGGTGTGCGTGCCGTGGTGGGCCGTGTGCCCATGGGCCTGACCGGCAAGGGGTGCGGCTATGTGCTGCGGCTGCGGGGACAGACCCGCACGGTAGCGGCTCTGCGGCTGCTGCGGGAGGCGGGCTTTGCACCCGCGCAGGTATTTGTTCGTCAGGATGACGGGTATAGTGAGGTAGAGTTATGATCTATTTTGATGCGGGGGCCACGACGCTGCAAAAGCCGGAGACGGTGGCACGGGCTATGTACCGTGCGGTGGGGCGGCTATCCTCGCCGGGGCGGGGGAGTTATCCGGCCACGCGGGCGGCGGAGGAAACAGACCTGCAATGCCGCACACTGGCGGCAAGGCTGTTCGGCGTGGCTGATCCGGCGCGAGTGGTGTTCACCTCCTGCGCTACACATGGGCTGAACATTGCCGTGCATACGCTGGTGAAGCCCGGCGGACGGGTGATCATTTCGGGATATGAGCACAACGCTGTTACCCGGCCGCTGCACGCCATACCGGGTGTGGAGATCACGGTAGCGGATGGGCCTTTGTTTGACGGGGAGGAGATGGTACGGCAGTTCGCCGCTGCGCTGGCGTGTCCGGCGGACGCGGTGATCTGCACACACGTGTCCAACGTGTTTGGCTTCCGACTGCCGGTAGAGCGCATCGCGGCGCTGTGTCGGGAGAAGGGTGTGCCATTCGTGCTGGATGCGTCGCAGTCTGCGGGGATGCTGCCGGTGGACATGGATGCGCTGGGCGCGGCGTTTATCGCCATGCCGGGGCATAAAGGACTGTACGGGCCGCAGGGCACGGGGCTGCTGCTGTGCGGCGCGGGGCCGGAGCCACTGCTGCGGGGCGGCACGGGGTCGCAGTCGATCCTGCAGGAGATGCCGGAGGAGCTGCCGGACCGGCTGGAGGCAGGGACGCACAATATGCCGGGGATCGCAGGGCTGTTGGAAGGGCTGCGGTTTGTGGAGCAGCAGGGCGTGGGACGTATTGCAGGGCACGAGAGACGTCTGACGCGACATATGGCGGCACTGCTGCGGGATATTCCAGGTGCGGAGGTGTTCTATACCCCGGAGGATGGGGCACAGACAGGTGTGCTGAGCTTTCGCCTAGACGGTTGGGACTGCGAGGCGCTGGGCGAAGCTCTTGCGGCGCAGGGCGCGGCGGTGCGGGCGGGACTCCACTGTGCGCCTCTGGCGCACCGCACGGCGGGAACGCTGGAGACTGGCACTGTGCGGTGCAGCTTTTCGGCCTTTAGCACCACCGCACAGGTAGAGCACTTTGCCCATATTTTGCGGCAAATCGTTCGTTAAACTGCAAAACTGTTCACATAATTTTTTGTTGCATTTTCCCAATATTTTTTATATAATGTTAGTATCTATTTTTATGCCCGCAACAGGAAGGGTGGTAACGTGGATAAGGTACTTTCGTTATTAGAAAATATTGGGAATTACTTATTGCTGATACGGATATCGGATATACTGGACATCGCCATTATCGCGTTTCTGGTATACAACCTGCTCCGTATGGTCAAAAGTACCCGCGCCGAGAATATCCTCAAGGGCGTGGTGGCGTTTCTGCTGGTGCTTTGGCTGGTTGATATATTGCAGCTCAACGCCATATCGTACCTTATGCGGAACCTGGTGCAGGTGGGGATCCTGTCCATTATCGTCCTGTTCCAGCCGGAGATCCGCCAGATACTGGAGAAGGTGGGCAGCCGGAACATCAAACTGCTGCGGGCCTTCAACGATCCCAAGCAGCAGTCGGAGCTGGAGGCGGCCATCGATCAGACCGTGATGGCCTGCAAGGAGATGTCCCTGAGCAAGACCGGCGTGCTGATCGTCTTTGAGCGCGACATCCATCTGGACGACATGGTGCGAAGCGGTACGACGCTGGACGCCGCCGTGTCCTCCGAGCTGCTGAAAAACATCTTTTTCGTCAAGGCGCCCATGCACGACGGCGCGGTCATCATCCGCCGCGGACGGATCTTGGGCGCGGGCTGCATGCTGCCTCTGAGCAAAAACGTGAACCTGAGCCGCGACCTGGGCATGCGGCACCGGGCCGGTATCGGCATGAGTGAGAACTCCGACGCGGTGGTGGTCATCGTTTCGGAGGAAACGGGTTCCATCTCCGTGGCTATCGGCGGTATGCTCAAGCGGCACCTGAAGCCGGAGACACTGGGCAAGCTGCTGCGTAATGAGCTGATACCGCCGGAGGAGGAAACGGAGGACAAGCCCCGACGCAATCTGGCGGAGCTGCTGGGACTGAACAGAAAGGGGGCGGACGACCATGTCGGAACGGATCTCTGATACAAACAACGGGACGGCCAACAGCGAGGCGCGCACGCCCCGCTTTAACCGCAGCAAGACCGTGCAGGTCATCATCTCCATCCTGGTGGCTCTGGCGCTGTGGGTATATGTAGATGTGGAGAAGGCGCCGGAGAGGACGAAGACCATCCGGGATGTCCCGGTGGAATTCTCCGGCGAGAACACCACGTTGGCAGACAAAAATCTGATGCTGCTGTCCGGATATGACACCACCATTGATTTGACGATACGCGGTCCTAAGCGGGAGCTGGTAAAGATGAGCCGGGATAATGTGCGGGTCATTGCCAGTACATCCAGCATCGATTCCGTGGGCGTACACCAGTTGGATTGGACCGTCAGCTTCCCTGATGGAGTGGTACGCACGAATGTCAGCGTGGAGAAGGCCAGCCTGAGCCAGATCACGGTGACGGTGGGCGAGTTGTATACGAAGGAAGTGCCGGTGGAGTGTCAGGTCATCGGCGAGGTGGCTGAGGGATATTTTACCGGCGATGTAGTGCTGGATCCCGAGGTGCTGACGCTGCGCGCCCAACGGGACGATCTGCTGAATGTCAGCTGCGCCAAGCTGACGGTGGATATCAGCGGCGCGACCCGATCGGTGGTGCAGACGGTGGACGTACAGCTGTACGACTACGACGGCAATCTGGTGGAGAACAGCAACATACGCACCAGCGCCAGCCTGATACAGGCCAAGGTGCCGGTGCTGACCACCAAGGAGGTGGCCCTGGCCATAGAGTTCGAGGGCGTGCCCGGTGCGGCGGCAGACAGCATCGTCTGTGATATCGCGCCCAAGACGGTGCGGCTGAACGGAGAGGCCGACGTGTTGGCGTCTATTGACAAGCTCGTGCTTGCCACGCTGCATGTGGACGATCTGGGGCTGCACCAGCAGAATAGCTATGTGGTCACGCCGCCGGACGGCACCTGGCTGGTCAACGGCAACGAGGTGGCCACGGCGGACATCACCCTGGACGGTATCAGCGAGACGACGCTGACGGTGACGGATCTGTCCTTCACCGATCTGCCGGCGGGGCTGTATGCCGTCGTGCCAGAGGGCGGATTGACGGTGCGGCTGTGGGGGCTTAGCGAGGAGATCGAGGCCATTACCGCCGAGAACCTGCGGGCCACGGCGGACATGAGCACCGTGACCGGACAGGGGAGCTTCACCGTGCCGGTGACCGTGACGGTCAGCGGGTTCAGCGATGTGACGGTGCGCGGCACCTATGAGCTGACGCTGACCATTACCGACACGCCGCCGCAGACGGAGCCGGCGGTACCCGCCGGCGGAGAGGACCAGACGGTCCCCGAGGTGCCGGAGACATGAGTATTCCCGAGAGGTGAGATAATGACACAGATCGCAACGGTTGAAAAGCTATTGCCCGGCGGGTATGCGGAGATATCCGTACCGCGGAAGACTGCCTGCGGCCACGACTGCGAGGAATGTGCCGGCTGCGGCATGACCGGCGCGGCTATCAAGGCCCGTGCCAAGAACGATCCCAACGCCCAGCCGGGAGAAAAGGTCGTGGTGGAGAGCAGCACGAAAAAGCTGCTGGGTGTGGTGGCGCTGGTGTATGTGCTGCCTGTGGTCGGGTTCCTGCTGGGGTATTTCCTCAGCGAAGGGCTGCTCGAGGGCTGGCGGTACGGGATCGCCGTGGCTGCGGCGGTGCTGGCATTTTTGCCCAGCGTGGCCTATGACCGCTACGCACGGCGGAAAGAACTGCTGACCTACACCATATTACGGGTGTTCTGAGAGATGTTCGGCTATGTGCGGCCTTCGGATGACCGGCTGACGCCGGCGGACCGTGAGACGTTCCGCGCCGCCTACTGCGGGCTGTGCCACGCGCTGGGTGCGCGGTACGGCTTGGTGGGGCGGATGATCCTGAACTATGATCTGACTTTTTTGGCGATGGTGCTGTCGGACGGAGCAGGGGAGGACTGTATGCGGCGCTGTGCGGTACATCCGCTGCGGAAGCGCTGCTGTACGGCAGGCGATCCGGCGCTGGACGCGGCGGCGGACATGAGCGTGATACTGACCTACTGGCAGCTGCGGGACGGTGTGGCCGACCACGGCTTCTGGTGTGGGCTGAAGTACCGCATTGCGTCGGTGCTGTTGCGTCCGGCGTACCGAAAGGCACGGGAACGGCGGCCTCAGTTTGATGCGGGGACCAAGGCGCATCTGTCGGAACTGGCGGCGCTGGAACGGGACAGATGTGCCTCCCTGGATGCGCCGGCGGATGCCTTTGCACAGCTGCTGGCGTTGGCGGCGGAGGAGGTCAGCGATCCGGTGCGGCGGCGGGTGACAGCGCAGCTGCTGTACCATCTGGGCCGATGGGTCTATCTGGTAGACGCGGCGGACGACCTGCGGGCAGATATTAAAAGCGGCGGGTACAACCCGCTGGCTCTGCGCTTTACGCCGAAGGACGGCGTGCTGACATCGGCCGACAGTGAAGTGCTGGCCCTGACGCTGGATGGTTCTGTCCGGGCCATGGCGGCGGCCTTTGAACTGCTGCCGGAGACAAAGTACACACCGGTCCTGCGTGCTGCGGTGTACGAAGGACTGTATGCCGTGGGGGCGGCCGTGCTGCACGGTACGTTCCGTAAGCGGCAGAGACGAGAAGAACCTATACGAAAGGCGGACACGGACTATGCGTGATCCCTATCAAGTGTTGGGGGTGCCCAGCACCGCCACAGATGAAGAGGTGAAGAAGGCTTACCGCGACCTGGCGCGGAAGTATCACCCGGACAATTATCACGACAACCCGCTGGCTGATCTGGCGCAGGAGCGCATGAAGGAGATCAACGAGGCCTATGAGGCGGTGCAGTCCCAGCGGAAGGCCCAGCGCAGCGGCGGGTATTCTGCCTCCGGTACGGGCTACGGCACCGGATACGGCGGGTATCAGTCGGCATATCAGGGGTCCTATCAGGGCAGCAGCCGCTATCAGCGGGTGCGTATGGCCATCAGCAGCGGCGATCTGAACCTGGCGGAGGAGCTGCTGAACGCCCAGACCAACCACGATGCCGAGTGGAATTTCCTCAAGGGTGCGATCTGTTATCGCCGGGGCTGGCTGGACGAGGCGCGACGGTATTATCAGACTGCCGTTACTATGGCGCCGGACAACCTGGAGTACCAGCGGGCGCTGGATATTCTGGAGGGACGCGGCACGGCCTATCGCCCTGACGGGTATGGTAATGTGACCACCGGCACCTGCGGAAACAGCGACTGTCTGCGCCTGTGCGGCGCCACGCTGTGCTGCAACGCGCTGGGCGTGCCCGTTTGCTTCTGCTGAATTTGTACACAACAGGGGAGGGTTTCCCCGTTTACTAAAATGAAGGAGTTGATCCCGTGGTCAAGAGTATGACCGGTTACGGCCGCGCCCGCGAGATGCGAAGCGGCAGAGATATCACCGTGGAGGTGCGGTCCGTCAACAACCGCTATCTGGACTGCACTGTGAAGCTGCCCCGCGCCTATATCTTCGCAGAGGACGCCATCAAGACACGCGTACAGAAGGCGATCTCCCGCGGCAAGGTGGATGTGTTTGTCACCATCGACACCTCTGCGGCGGATGTGGCGGTGGTGCAGGTGAACGAAGGGCTGGCGAAGGGGTACTATGACGCGCTGATGCACCTGAAGAACAGCTTTGCGTTGCCCGGCGATGTAACGCCGGAGGTGCTGGCCAGGTTCCCAGATGTACTGACGGTCACCAAGGCGGAGGAGGATGTGGAGGCTATCGCCGCCGATATCTGCGCCGTGCTGGACGATGCGCTGGCGGCCTATAACACCATGCGTGCCGTGGAGGGTGAAAAGCTGGCGTTGGACGTTTCCTCCCGGGTGGATACCATCGAGGAGACCGTGAGCAAGGTGGAGGCGCAGTCGCCACAGACGGTAGCGGCCTATCGCCAGCGGCTGGAAGCCAAGATGCAGGAGGTACTGCAGTCCACCACCATCGACGAGAGTCGTATCCTTACCGAGGCGGCCATTTTTGCGGATAAGGTGGCTGTGGACGAAGAAACGGTGCGCCTGCGGAGCCATATCGCCCAGTTGCGGGACATGCTGCAAAGCGGCGAGCCCGTGGGCCGAAAGCTGGATTTCCTGATCCAGGAGGTCAACCGCGAGTGCAACACCATCGGCTCCAAGTGCAACGACCTGACTGTGGCACGTGATGTGGTGAACATGAAGGCCGAGGTAGAGAAGATCCGCGAGCAGGTACAGAATATGGAGTGAGGAGGCCGGTATGCAGTTTATCAACATCGGCTTCGGCAACCTGGTGTCCGTCCAGCGGCTCATCGCCGTGGTCAGCCCGGACTCCGCCCCGGTAAAGCGCCTGGTGCAGGAATCCCGTGACCGTGGGATGCTTATCGACGCTACCTACGGCCGCAAGACGGCCTCGGTGCTCATTATGGACAGCGACCATGTGGTGCTGTCCGCCCTGGCGGCGGAGCGTCTGGCACCGCGCCTGGGATTGTCGGTAGAAGAATTGACAGAGGAGGATGAATGACCCTTGCATAAGATAGGAAAGACCTTTATTGTCTCCGGGCCCTCCGGTGTGGGTAAAAGCACCGTGCTGCACGCCCTGTTCCAGGGCCGTGATGACCTGTATTTCTCCGTATCCGCCACTACCCGTGCACCCCGCGAGGGTGAGCAGGACGGCGTGGATTATCACTTCATCCAGGCGGATGCCTTCCGCGATATGATCGCCGCCGATGCATTCCTGGAATATGCCGAGTATGTGGGCAACTTCTATGGTACGCCCAAGATGTACGTGGACGATGCCATGGCCCGGGGCAAGGACGTGATATTGGATATCGAGCGGCAGGGCGCCGTGCAGGTGTGTGCCAAACGGCCGGAGACGGTGCGTATTTTCATCGCTCCGCCCAGCTGGGATGAACTGGAGCGCCGCCTGACCGCCCGGGGGACCGATACGCCGGAGAAAATACAGAAGCGTCTGATCCGCGCCCAGGTGGAACTGGAGATGGCCGGCGACTATGACTATTTTGTGGTCAACGATACGGTAGAGAATGCCGTGAATGAGCTGCGGGCCATTATGTGCGCCGAACACTGTAAACCAGCTGAGCGTATGTGCGCCATCCTCAGCGAAAAGTAAGTGTGTGAACCGACGCGGCCTGTCCGCGTATTTGGGCCGCCCCGCCTGGGCGCAGCCATACAAAACGAAAGGAATTGATCGTTATGTCTATGCTTTATCCCGCTATGAACAAGCTGACCGAGTACATCCCCAATCGCTACATGATGGTGAACGTGGTGGCACGCCGCGCCCGTCAGATCGCCGCCGAGGCCGAGGTCACCGGCGAGCCTCTGCCGGAGAAACCCGTGACGATGGCCATCGGCGAGGTGGCCGAGGGCAAGTACGTCAGCGACCCCGTTATCGAGGAAGACGAGGCCTGAGGTGGCGGTGATCGCCAAGGTGGCCGTACAGGCGGCTACCTACGCCATCGACAAGGCCTATGATTACCTGCTGCCGGAGGAAGTCGGCGGACAGGCGGGCTGCCGGGTGCTGGTGCCCTTCGGCCGCGGCAACCGGCTCACAGAGGCGATGATCCTCTCCCTGCATCAGGCGGTGCCGGACAAGCCGCTGAAGGCGGTCCGATCCCTGCTGGATGAAGAGCCGGTCATCACGGAAAGGGAGCTGCGGCTGGCGCTGTGGATGACACGCCGGTACTTCTGCACATTTTATGACGCGCTGCGTACCGTGCTGCCTGCCGCCGTATGGTACCATTACCGGGAGACTTGGTTCCTGGCACAGCCGCCGCTGGTGCCCACACGACAGGAGGCAGCGGTATGCCACCTTTTGCAGGATGGCCCGCTGACCACGGATAAGCTGCGTCAGGCGCTGGGCGACGATGTTGAGCCGCTGCTGCGCCGCATGGCCAAATCGGGTGCACTGCACTGCAAAAAGGAGCAGAGCCGCAAGGTACGCGACAAGGTGGTACTGTTCGCCCGTCTCGCCGTTCCTGCTGAAGAGGCGTTGGCTCTGGCCGGTAAGTCCCAGCGGCGGCGCGAGGCGGTGACGTTTCTGGCTCAAAACGGGGAGACAGCACTGCACGATGTGACGTATTTCACCGGCGTATCACGCCAGACACTGAACGCCCTGGAGAAGTTGGGGGCGGTGGCGTACCGGGAGCAAGAGGAATACCGAATATCTGAAAAACAATACACTGTAAAGGCGGAAGAATTGACGCTGAACGACCAGCAGCAGCGCGTCTGTGACACGCTGCTGGCCCAGGTGCGGACGGAGACGCCCGGCGTCACGCTGCTGCGCGGCGTTACCGGCAGCGGCAAGACGGTGGTGTATATCCGGCTGGCGCAGGAGCTGCTGAAAATAGGCAGATCCGTGATGATCCTGGTGCCGGAGATCGCCCTGACGCCCCAGATGATGGCGCGGTTCACCGCGTATTTCGGCCGCGAGGTGGCGCTGCTGCACAGCGGTTTGCGGATGACGGAACGTTATGATCAGTTCAAGCGGCTGCGCCGGGGCGAGGCCCATATCGTGCTGGGTACCCGGTCGGCGGTGTTTGCACCGCTGGAAAATTTGGGCCTCATCATCATGGATGAGGAGCAGGAGGGCTCCTATCAATCGGAAAACGCCCCTTGCTATCATGCGCGGGATGTGGCAAAATACCGCTGCGCCGCCGAGGGTGCGCGGCTGCTGCTGGGCTCGGCTACGCCTACGGTGGAGACGTTTTACCACGCGCAGCAGGGTGAGTACGATCTGCTGGAGTTGACGGAGCGCTACAACCGCCGTGCGCTGCCCGAGGTCCGAATCGCCGATCTGCGGCAGGAGCTGCGTGCCGGAAACAGCACCGTTATCAGCCGCCCGTTGCAGGAGGAACTGGCGAAAAATATCGCTGCGGGAGAACAGAGTATTTTGTTCCTGAACCGCAGGGGAAGCAGCCGACAGCTGCTGTGTCCCCAGTGCGGCTATGTGCCGGAGTGCCCGCGGTGCAGTGTATACCTGACATACCACAGCGCCAATGACCGGCTGATGTGCCACTACTGCGGTTATTCACATGCTGCGCCGACGGTGTGCCCGGAGTGCGGCGGTACACTGAAGCATATCGGCTTTGGTACCCAGCGGGTAGAGGAGGAGCTGCATGAGCTGTTCCCGGGAGTCGAGGTGCTGCGGATGGATGCGGACACCGTATCCGTGGGACATGAGGCACTGCTGAAGGAATTTGAGGAGAGGCAGATCCCCATTCTGCTGGGCACCCAGATGGTGGCCAAGGGGCTGGATTTTGCCAATGTGACGCTGGTGGGTGTGCTCAGCGCCGACCTGTCCCTATATGTGGATCACTACCGGGCGGCGGAGAGGACCTTCAATCTGTTGACACAGGTGGTTGGCCGTGCGGGCCGAGGCGACAAGGCCGGGCGGGCTGTGATACAGACCTACACACCGGAGAATGATGTGATACAGGCGGCGGCCGACCAGGACTATCAAGGGTTTTACGATGCCGAGATCGCGCTGCGCCGCCTGCGGCAGGACCCGCCCTTTGTGGATCAGTTCACCGTTACGGTGACGGGACCGGAGGAGACGCCGGTACGTCGGGCTATCGAGCTGCTGCGGCAGGGGATCGGGAATGCGGCGAAGAAGCCGCCCTACGACACGCTGGGGATACAGGTCATCGGGCCTGCGCCGGCGCCGGTGGTGAAGGTCAACAGCGTATACCGTTACCGCCTGCTGGTGCTGGGGCAGAATATCGCGCCGATGCGGGAGCTGCTGGCGGGGTTCATGCGAGCCTTTGTGCAGCGGCCCGAAAACCGAAGACTGCATATTTATACGGACTGCGATAAAATGGATTAGATCCAGGAAATACGAGGTAAGATTATGGCTTTACGAAAGATCGCGTTGGAGGGCGAGGCGTGCCTGAGCAAGGTGTGCCGCCCAGTCACAGATTTTAACAGCCGGCTGCATACGCTGCTGGATGACCTGGCCGATACGCTGGCTGACTCCGGCGGCGTGGGTCTGGCTGCGCCCCAGGTGGGCGTACTGCGCCGGGTGTGTGTGGTGCTGGACGAGGAGGATCAGCTGATCGAGCTGGTGAACCCGGAGATCATCTACACCGAAGGGGAGCAGACTGGCCTGGAGGGCTGCCTGAGCGTTCCCGGGAAATACGGCGTGGTAACGCGGCCTGAGGTGGTGCGTGTCCGTGCCCAGGACCGGGACGGTCAGTGGTTCGAGGTCGAAGACGAGGGCCTGACGGCCCGATGCTTCTGCCATGAGATCGAGCACCTGGATGGTCATCTGTTCGTGGAGCATACCGACCGGCTCATGGAGGGCGAGGAGCTGCAGAAGTGGCTGGAGGCGCACGCCGACGAGTACGAGATCGAGGAAGAAGAGGACAAGTAATGCGTATTCTGTTTATGGGAACGCCGGATTTTGCCGTGGCGTCCCTCAAACGGCTGGTGGCCGACGGACACGACATTTGCGGTGTGTTCACCCAGCCGGACAAGCCGAAGAACCGCGGCATGAAGCTGATCGCGCCACCAGTGAAGGAATATGCTCTGACGCAGGGACTGCACGTATATCAGCCGTTGAAAATGAAGGACGGTACGGCGTTGGAGCTGGTGCGGTCCCTTGCTCCCGAGCTGATCGTGGTGGCAGCCTATGGCCGTATCCTGCCGGAGAACATCCTGAACACGCCAAAGTACGGTGCCATCAACGTACACTCCTCCATCCTGCCGAAGTACCGGGGCGCGGCGCCCATCAACTGGGCGATCCTCAACGGCGACACGGTGACAGGCGTGTCCATTATGTATATGGCGCCGGAGCTGGATGCGGGAGATGTGATACTGTGCCGCGAGACGGCCATCGATCCGGACGAGGACGCGGTGGCGCTGACGGCGCGGCTGGCGGAGCTTGGCGCGGAAGCGCTGCATGAGGCCATCGGGCAGATCGAACGCGGCACCGTTACCCGGACGGCGCAGGATCACGCGGCGCACACCTACGCGCCCATGCTGGATAAAAGCCTCTCGCCGATGGATTTCTCCCGGTCGGCGCAGCAGCTGCACGATCAGGTGCGGGGCCTGGTGCCCTGGCCCAGTGCGTCCATGGTGCTGGCAGGCAAGCCGGTCAAGGTCCACCGCACCGCGGTAGGCGGAGAGACCTCCGCCCCGGCGGGCAGCGTGGTGGAGGCGGACAAAAACGGCCTGGCCATTGCCTGCGGCGACGGCAGGCTGCTGCGTGTTCTTGAATTGCAGGGCGAGGGCGGCAAGCGCATGGCAGCGGCGGATTATCTGCGGGGCCATCCGGTCCCGCTGGGCCTGTGACGCCCCGTGACGCGCGGGACGCGGCGCTGGAGGCGCTGCTGCAGATGGAGCGCCGGGGCGCGTGGTCTGACGGCAGCCTGAAGCGTATCGCGGCCCAGTCCGGGCTGGAGGCCCGGGACGCGGCGCTGTGTACCCGGATGACCTACGGCGTGGTGCAAAACCGAATGCTGCTGGACTACTATATCGACCATTGGTGTACGCAGAAGGCCGCCCGGCTGGAACCGGTGGTGGCCTGCCTGCTGCGTTTGGGTATATATCAGATACTGTTCATGGACAAGGTGCCCGACCGGGCTGCTGTTCACGAGACAGTAGAGCTGACAAAACGCCGGGGCAAGACCCGTGCCGCGGGCATGATCAATGCGGTGCTGCGGAAATGTGCGTCAAGCAAAAACACTTTACCGCCATTGCCGCAGAATAGTTTTGCTTCCAAAGCAGCGGTGCAGTACAGCCATCCCAGGTGGTTGGTGGAGCGCTTGACGGCTTTGGTCGGTGAGCAGGAGGCCGAGGCGTTCCTGCGGTTGGATAACGAGCCTGTTCCCACGGTGATACAGGCCAATCCGCTGAAGACCACGCCGGCGGAGCTGGAAAATGCGCTGCGATCGGACGGTGTCCGTCTGGTGCCCCATCCCTGGCTGGAGGGCTGCTTTGAAGTCACCGGTACCGGTGATTTGGAGCGTCTGTCCGCCTTTGCGTCGGGACGCTGCACGGTGCAGGATGCCGCGGCGCGTTTGGCGGCCATTGCCGCCGGACCGAAGCCCGGCGACCGGGTGCTGGATGTGTGCGCCGCCCCTGGCGGCAAATCCTTCGCCATGGCCATGCAGATGGAGAACCGGGGCGATATCCTCTCCTGTGACATTCACCCCCACAAGCTGAAGCTCATCGAAAACGGTGCGGCACGGCTGGGGATCACTATCATCCGCACAGCGCTGGCCGATGGGCGGGAGCGTCACGCCGGCTGGGTGGAGCAGGCCGATGTGGTTCTGGCCGATGTGCCGTGCTCCGGCCTGGGCATTATCCGCAAGAAACCGGATATCCGCTGGAAGGATCCGGCGCAGCTGGCACAGCTGCCCGCCGTCCAGCTGTCGATATTGAACAACGTGTCCGCCTACGTCCGTCCCGGCGGCGTGCTGGTGTATGCCACCTGCACCGTCCTGCCGGAGGAAAACGGCGGTGTGGTGTCGACCTTTTTGGACGTACACCCGGACTTTGCGAAAGAGGAATTTACCCTGCCCGGTATCGGAAGCTGTCCCGGTGATGTGACACTGTGGCCCCAGCGGACCGGCACTGACGGATTTTACATCTGCCGTATGCGCCGCAGGGGATAACGTCAAGGAGCGAATTGCATGACCGACATCAAATCCATGACCGAGCGCCAGCTGGCCGACTTTTTTAAGAATATGGGACAGCCGGATTTCCGTGCCAAGCAGGTATTCACCTGGCTGCACCGTGGCGTGCGCTCCTTTGACGAGATGACCGACTTGTCCAAGCCTCTGCGTGCTCAGCTGGCCGAGACGTGCTTCATCACAGCGCCGACCGTGGCCCGGAAGCAGACCTCAAAACTGGACGGGACCGTTAAATATTTGTGGGAGTTGGCCGACGGCAACTGCATCGAGACGGTCCTCATGCAGTACCACCACGGCAACACCGTGTGTATCTCCTCTCAGGTGGGCTGCCGTATGGGCTGCGCCTTCTGCGCCAGCACCATCGCCGGCAAGGTCCGGGACCTGCGGCCATCTGAGCTGCTGGACCAGGTGCTGTTTACCCAGCTGGACAGCGGCCTGCCTGTCTCCAACATCGTGCTCATGGGTATCGGCGAGCCGTTGGACAACATGGACAATGTGCTGCGCTTTTTGGAGCTGGTCAACAGCCCCCACGGGATGAACATCGGTATGCGGCATATCAGCCTGTCCACCTGCGGCGTAGTGCCGGGGATCGACGCGCTGGCGGATCGGCAGCTTCAATTAACGCTGTCTGTCTCCCTTCACGCGCCGGACAGCGAGACCCGCAGCCGCATTATGCCGGTGAACCGGGCGTATGATGTAGAGACGCTGTTTGCCGCCTGCCACAGATACTTCCAAAAGACCGGGCGGCGCATCAGCTTTGAGTATGCCATGATCGACGGTGTCAACGACCACGATTGGCAGGCGGAGCTGATCGCGAAAAAGCTGAAGGGTATGCCGGGCCACGTGAACCTGATACCCCTGAACGACGTGGTGGAGAGCCCGTATAAGCCCAGCAGACGCATCGGCGCTTTCCAGCAAAAGCTGGAAAGTTTGGGTGTTACCGCCACGGTCCGCAGAAGCCTGGGCGGCGATATCGACGCCTCCTGCGGCCAGCTGCGGCGGAAGGAAATGCAGGAACGCGGCCAACTGTGAGACATGGACTCTTTACGGAATAAAGGATGTGAGCGACTATGAAAATGTGGGGGATCACCAATACCGGGTTGGTGCGGAGCGAGAATCAGGACGCCTACGCCGTGTTCGAGGCCGGCGCATTCCACGCGGCCGTGGTGTGCGACGGTATGGGCGGCACCAACGGCGGACAGGTGGCCAGTGCCATCGCCGTGACCCGGTTCGAAAAGGAGCTGCGCGACAGCCTGCGGGACGATATGGACATCCCGCAGCTGCGGCAGGCAATGCTCAGCGCTATCGCCTGCGCCAATGACGCCATCCGGCAGGAGGCGGCGCGGAACGCGGAGTACCAGCACATGGGTACCACGCTGGTGTGCGCCGTGGCCCGGTCCGATATGGCGATTATCGGTAACATCGGCGACAGCCGTGCCTATCACATCACGCCGGAGGGAATTTTCCAGATCTCCCGCGACCACTCGGTGGTGGAGAATATGGTGGCCAAGGGCGATCTGACGCCGCTGGAGGCCCGAACGCACCCCAACCGCAATCTCATCACCCGGGCACTTGGCCCGGATATCCACGCCAAGGCGGATACCTTTGAGCTGCCCTGGCACAAGGACGAGTTCCTGCTGCTCTGTTCCGACGGACTGGTGAACACCGTCTCGGATCAGGAGATGCTGTTTGAGGTCCTCCACGACGGGGACGTGAACGAATGCCTTGACCATTTGCTGCAAATATCGCTTCAGCGGGGCGCACCGGACAACATCACGGCAGTGCTGCTGCTGAACGAGGAAGGGAGATGACCACATGGATCAGTATATCGGAAAAATGCTGGACGATCGCTATGAAATACTGGAACTGATCGGCTCCGGCGGTATGGCCAATGTCTATAAGGCCCGGTGCCACCGGCTGAATCGCCTTGTGGCCATCAAGATATTGAAAAGCGACCTGGCGGACAACGCGGATTTCCGCCGCCGGTTCCACGATGAGTCCCAGGCGGTTGCGCAGCTGAGCCACGCCAACATCGTTTCGGTCTATGACGTGTCCACCAATCCGGACCGGGAATACATCGTCATGGAGCTGATCGACGGCATCACGCTGAAGCAGTATATGGAGCGCCGTGGCCGCATGGACTGGCGGGAGTCGCTGCATTTCATCACCCAGATCATGCGGGGCCTGAGCCACGCCCACAGCCGCGGCATCATCCACCGTGATATCAAGCCCCAGAACATCATGGTCCTGCGGGACGGCAGCGTGAAGGTGGCTGATTTCGGCATTGCCTGCCTTGCCAACCAGGGGCAGACACTGACCCAGGAGGCGCTTGGCTCCGTGCACTACATCTCGCCGGAGCAGGCCCGGGGCGACCGTATCGACGCGCGCTCGGATATCTATTCCGCCGGCGTTGTGCTGTATGAGATGCTCACCGGACGCCTGCCCTTTGAGGGCGACAGCGCCGTGTCGGTGGCCATCCAGCACCTTAGTTCCGTGCCTCTGGCGCCCCGGGATATCGATCCCAGTATCCCCGAGCCGCTGGAGCTGATCTGCATGAAGGCTATGAACAGCGACCCCAACAAGCGCTACGCCTCAGCGGACGCCATGATCGAGGATCTGGAGAAGTTCCGCCGGGACCCCTCCGTGGATATGGACTATATCCGGCAGGAGTTGACTGCCCCTGCCGCGGATACCGAGCCTACCATGCCCCTGCCCACGGCCCAGGTGGCCTCCGCCGTAAAAAAGCACACCGGCGAGTTGCGCCGGGAGCGCGAGGCGGAAGAGGAGCCGCCCCGCCGGGATAAGAAGTCTATTGCCATCATCGCCGGGATCTTTGCTGCGGCGGTGCTGCTGGTTGTGCTGCTGTTCAAGCTGATACTGGGTGATTTCGGTCCTGCCGGCAGCAACAAGAGCTACCCTGTGCCCGATATCCGCGGCAAGACCGTGGAGGAGGCCCAGGAGATGGAGGGCGTAAAGGACATCTTCCTGATCGAGGTACAGGGTACCCGCACCACAGAGGAATACCAGCCGGGGCAGATCGTCGAGCAGGATCCCGCCGCCGGCCGCACCCGAAAGAGCAATCTGGTCATTCAGGTCTATGTGGCCGCTGAGCCGGAGAAGGTGCCGATGAAGGACCTGGTGGGCATGGAGTACCGCCAGGCGCGCGTGCTTCTGACCGATATGGGTCTGGATCTGAAGATCACCACGGAAACCGTGTCCTCCGACAAATACGGCGCGGACGCCGTGATCGAGACAGTCCCTGCCGCCGACGAACCGCTGGTGGCCGGACAGACGGTGATCCTGCGGGTCAGCACCGGGCCGGAAACGGTGACGGTGCCTACCTTCACCGGTCAGGATATCGCCAACGCAGTGCAGAATGCTCAGGACCTGGGCCTTACTGTGGGTGAGATCACCTATGACACATTCAGCTTTGCGCCCCAGGGTCAGGTGATCGAGCAGAGCATCAAGCCCACCAGCGAGGTTCCCGGCGGTACAAAGATCAGCTTTACCGTCAGCGGGCAGAAGAACAGCGATGACGCCACAGCGGCCCGGGTGGTGGAGTTTACCATGCCCAGCGATATGGAGGGTATGATCAAGGTGGAGTTCGAGCAGGATAGCGTGACCCTGGACAGCCAGTACATCAACGCCTCCATGGGGACGGTGACATATACCTTCACCGGCAAGATTGGGACCAGTTCTAACGTCTGTGCCGTCTTTACCAGCATGAACACCGGGGCCACCAAGGTCTCCGCCATTCAGGAGATACGCTTTTGAGCCGGGGCCGCATTGAGAAGGCCCTCAGTGGTTTCTACTATGTAAATACCGGAGCCGAGACGCTGCAATGCCGCGCCCGCGGAAAGTTCCGCCGGGAGGGCATGAGCCCGCTGGTGGGCGACTGGGTCCAGGTCCGCGACCTGGGCGAGGGCGAGGGCTTTGTGGAGGCTGTGGAGCCGCGCCGCAATGTGTTTTCCCGTCCCGCCGCCGCCAATGTCGATCAGCTGGTCATCCTTGCTTCCGCCGCCATCCCTGTGACGGAGCCGTATCTCATTGACCGCATTGCCGCCATCGCCGCCCTGAAGGGCTGTCAGGTGCTGCTGTGTCTGAACAAGTGCGATCTGAACACGGCGGACGAGCTGTATGACATCTACAGTCACTCCGCCCTGCCGGTGCTGCGTATCAGCGCCGAGACAGGGGAGGGACTGGCGGCGCTTCGCGCCGCCATCGCCGGAAAGCTGAACGCCTTTACCGGGAACTCCGGCGTGGGGAAATCCAGCGTGCTGAATCGGCTGCTGCCGGAATTGCACCTGCCAGTGGGCGAGGTCAGCAAGGCTCTGGGCCGCGGCCGCCACACCACGCGCCATGTGGAGCTGTTTGCTTTGGGCGGCGGCACCTATGTGATCGACACACCGGGTTTTTCCTCCTTTGATACAGTGGAAATGGACCTGGAACTGAAGGCGCACCTGCCGGAGACGTTCCCAGAATTTGCGCCCTATGTGGACCAATGCCGCTTTACCGGCTGTACCCACACAAAGGAAAAGGGCTGCCGCGTGCTGCAGGCGGTGAAGGACGGTGATATCCCTGCCAGCCGCCACAGGAGCTACCTGCGGCTCTATGATGAACTGAAGGACCTGCGGGCCTGGCAGAAGAAGTGAAAAAGCGGAGTGCGATGCACTCCGCTTTTTGCGTTTCATATACTGGAGCAGGGGGAGGGATATACGGTGCGAAGATGGGGCAGCTGCTGCTGGTTGGGCATTTGTGCGCTGGGATTGGGACTGGGTATCCTGATCGCGGCGGTGTTCCCGGTGGGCTGCTTAATGTTCCTGGTGTCGTTTTTGCTGATCGCCTGCGGCATCGCGTGCTTGAGGGACAGGAGGTGAGGGCATGAGGATCATCGTCTGGCGGGCGCCCCGTGGGATGCGGGGACTGCTGCGCCGGCTGTTCGGCGTGGCGGCATAACCGCCGGAGTTCACACATAGAATGGTCACAAACCATAGGAATGTGAGGGCTGGAACGATGGAATGTGGCTTGCAATGGAAGGATATCACCTGCTGGGATGAGGTGCCCCGGCTGACGCTGACCCATGAGGAGACGCTGGAGGCAGCCATCCCCGATTACTGTCCGGACATGGGGCGTGTGGTGGAGGCCTCGGGCACACTGTGTCTGCGGTCCATCACCGCCCGCAGCGGCAATCTGGAACTGAAGGGTACTGTTCGGGTCACGGTGCTGTATACATCAGAGGAGAGCGTGGGACTGCGGAGCCTGACCCAGGCGGTGCCCTTTGTCTGCACGGCGGAGAACCGTCCACTGGCGGCCTGCCAGGTGCTGTGGGCCGCCGGAAGGCTGCTGCTGTGCGAGGCCCAGGCACTGACGCCCCGCCGTTTGTCCCTGCGTCTGATGCCGGAGTGGACGGTCTGCGGCTATACCTGCACCACCGTACAGCTGTGCTGCGGCGTGGAGGAGGACCCCGCCCTGCGGCTGCGCCGCCGGGAGCATGAGCTGTACATGACCGCCGCCATGGCGGAGCGTGAGTGTGCCGTCGCCGGTGAGGTCACGGTACCGGCCGGCCAGCCGGCACCGGAGGACCTGCTCCTCTGCCGCCTGTATCCCCAGATCGCCTCCTGTCAGCTGGTGGGCGCCAAGCTGCTGGTAAAGGGCGAACTGACCCTCTGTGCCCTGTATCGCTGCCAGCAGCAGAAGCTGCATACATACACCGCCGCTGTGCCCTTCTCCCAGATCGTGGACAGCCCGGCCGGCGGTGAGGAGGGGGATGTTGCCGCCCGGGTGCAGCTGATCTGTGGCGAGGCGCGTCTGCTGCGGACCGAGGAGAGCAGCGGATTCTCCGTCTCGGCGGAGCTTCGGCTGCTGCTGCGTATCACGCGTAAGGAGACGGTATCCTGCGTTACGGATCTGTACAGCACCCACTGCGGCACCAAGCTGGAAACGACAGAACGGTCCCTGCCCCTGGCGCCGGAGCGCCCCGTGCGGCAGGAGGCGGTCCAGCATCTGGATTTCGGCCGTCAGCGGCCCTTCGTGTTCGTTACGGATACCGCCTGCGCGCCCTCCGCCGGAGAAGACGGTACGCCCTGCGCCGACGTGCGTATGCGTCTGCTGTATCTGGACGAGGAGGATGCCCCGGCCGTCACCGAAAAAATGGCGCAGCTGCCGCTGGGAGAGGGAGAGGTCTGTACCCTGTGCGGCGCACCGGAGGTAGCCTTCACCGGCAGCGGTTGTGATCTGCGGCAGGCGGTGGCGGTATCGCCCGCCGCCGCGCCCCGTGAAACGCTGTCAACCGTCAGTGCGGTGCAGTGTCTGCCTGAGCAGGAAAATGCCCGCCGGCCATCTCTGGTCATGCGGCGTCTGGCGCCGGGAGAGACTCTGTGGGATGCGGCAAAGCAGTACCGCACCGACGAGGAGCTGATTCGCGCGGTGAACCAGTTGGAGGAGGGAACGGTACCGGATAAAATGCTGCTGATCCCCCGCGTTCGGTAAATTTTCGTTGACTTTCCGCCGCCGTTTGGGTAGAATTGATCCTGCGAGTACGCTGGATAGTCGCGGGGGCAGGGCGAAAGCCCGTCCATGAGGAAAGTCCGGGCTCCACAGGGCAAGGATAGCGGGTAACGCCCGCCGAAGGCGACTTCAGGAAAAGTGCAACAGAGATATACCGCCCGTCGGCTTTGCGCCGATGAGGTAAGGGTGGAAAGGTGAGGTAAGAGCTCACCCGACGGCGTGTGAAAGCGACCGTCGCTGTAAACTCTATCCGGAGCAACACCGGTATGGGAGCATAGGCCGGCCCGGCTGCTCCCGAGGTGGCTTGAGCGTACCGGCGACGGCACGCGTAGATAGATGACTATCAAAACAGAACCCGGCTTATAGGCATACTCGCACGATATGAAAGCCCCCACGCGAAGGCGTGGGGGCTTTCTTTCCATCTGTTAAATTTCGGAATAGCGGGACAGGAACTGCTTAGTGCGCTCCTGCCGTGGATGGTCGATAACCTCCCGCGCCGCGCCCTGCTCCACGATCACGCCGCCATCCATGAAGATGACCTGATCCGCCACGTCTCTGGCAAACGCCATCTCGTGGGTGACGATGATCATGGTGGTGTGCTGCTGGGCGAGACCGCGTATCACCCGGAGCACCTCGCCGGTCAGCTCCGGGTCGAGGGCGGAGGTCGGCTCGTCGAAGCAGAGAATGTCGGGCTTCATCGCCAGTGCGCGGGCAATCGCCACGCGCTGCTGCTGCCCGCCGGACAGCTGGTGGGGGTAGTTGCTCATGCGGTCAGCCAGACCGATGTCCGCCAAAAGCCGTTTGCCTTCGGCAAGGATGTCGTCGTGACTCTCTCCGGTTTTCTCCGACTTAGCCATCAACTCACGCGCCAGCGTCACGTTTTCCAAGGCGGTGTACTGGGGAAAGAGGTTAAAGCTCTGGAATACCATGCCGAAGTGGAGACGCTTTTTACGGATCTCGCTCTCGGAAAGGGTGGCGGGGTCGTCGGCGTCGAAGAGCTTTTCACCGCGTACGGTGATCACGCCCTTATCCGGCGTTTCCAGAAAATTCAGGCAGCGCAGCAACGTGGTTTTGCCGCTGCCGGAGGAGCCGATGATGGACAGAGCCTGCCCCTCCTCCAGAGAGAAGCTGATGTCCTCCAGCACGTGGGTGTCGCCAAAGTGCTTTTCGATGTGCTGTACGTCTAAGATCGCCATGTGCGGCACCTCCTTAGCGGAAATAACTGAGCTTGCGCTCGGCGTAGTTGAACAGCAGTGTCAGAACGCCTACCAGAGCCAGATAGAACACAGCCGTGTAGAACAGCGGCCATGTGATACCGGAGGACTTCATGTAGGACTCGCCGGTCATGATCAGCTCCATGATGGCGATGGTCTTGGCGAGGGAGGTGTCCTTCACCAGCGTGATGACCTCATTGGACATGGGAGGCAGGATGCGCTTGACCATTTGCAGCAGCGTGATCTTAAAAAAAATCTGGCTTTTCGTCATGCCCAGCACCTGTCCCGCCTCCTGTTGCCCCACGGGGACGCTCTCGATGCCGCCCCGATAGATCACGGCGAAGTAGCAGGCATAGTTGATGACGAAGGCGATGACGCACGCTGCCATACGGGGGTCGCTGAAGCTCGCCCAGATATTGTTGTTGAACCATTTGCCGGGACCGTAGAAGATGATGATAAGCTGGAGCATCAGCGGCGTGCCACGGATGATCCAGACAATCACGTTAAAAAGCCAGCTTACCGGCTTGCAGCGGCTGCGTAGGGCAAAGGCGATCAAAAGCCCCAGAGGAAGGGAGAACAGCAGCGTCAGAAAGAACAGCTTCAGCAGCTGTCCCATGCCGCCTAACAGGGAGAGGGTGACAGTCCAGAACATGAAAAAACTCCTTCGTGGTTACTTCGCGGGGAGGGGAAAACCTTTACGAATATTCCGCCCACGGCAGAGGACGCTGTACGCCCTCTGCCGTGGGTAAGTATCATATCACAAATCAGACGGTTTGACAACTCACTTGGTAATGACCACCTGTGCGTTGTTGCAGTAAGCGTTGCTGCACTCCATGGCGTTCATCACGGCGTCGGTCAAAGTCATGCCGTTCCACACGCAGTCGATGGTCTTGCCGTCCAGCTCCTCGATCTTGGTGTCCCAGTTGATGACCTGGAATTCAACCTCCACGCCCAGCTTCTCGGCGACCAGCTTCGCCATGTCCGCATCGAAGCCGATCCACTGCCCGTTGGCGTCCTGATAGTCCATAGGCTCAAACTCGGTGATACCGACGATCAGCTTGCCCTTGTCCTTGATGTACTGTACATCGCTGTCACTCTCGGAGGCGGTGTACTCACAGGGGGACTGCTCCACCAGAGACTCCTGCACACCGTAGGTAGTGGCGACCTCCTGCATCTTGCCGCTGGCGTAGGTCTCCGCCAGAACGCTATTGATGAAGGACGCCAGATCGCTGCCCTTGCGGCAGCCGATGCCGTACAGCTCAGAGGTCAGCTTCTGATCCGTGACCTTCAGATTGGGGTAGCTGGTGTTCTCGCCCACCATGGCACCTGCCATCAGCAGGTCAATGATCGCGGCGTCGGCGGTGCCGGCGTCCACCTCCATCAGAGCCTTTGCCTGAGTGTCCACGGACACGGTCTTAAAGCCCTTCTCGGCGGCGGCAGCCTCACCGGCGGAGCCGGCTTCCACTGCGTAGGTCAGCTCCTTGGTGTCGGAATTGGCGTCGTCCTTGGTGTCGTTCTTCTGCCCGCAGGCCGCCAGACTCAGAGTCATGACCAACGCCAGCAGCATGGCAACAAATTTCTTCATGGGATGTTCCTCCGTTTTCTGCGGCTCTGTTCACCGCTTGATTTACTACGCTATCATATTAGCACTTTAGCACGATAGTGTAAAGAAGTAAAACGTCCGACATTTACACAAATTTTCCTTCCGGATTTGTGCAATATGACAGCTGTGCTCTGCCACAGGGGATTTTCCGGGTTTCCGAAGGAAAAAGCTAATTGAAAATCCCGCCGATTGCGGTATAATATATTAGTTAAATAAAAAATTTGGGGAGGGAGACACCTATGACCCTGCGGGAATATGTGGACTCTATTAGAAATAAGCTTGTGGCGGTCATCGGCATCGGCGTCAGCAACACGCCGCTGCTGAAGCTGCTTGCGGCGGAAGGGCTGCGCGTTGCCGCCTGCGATAAGCGTACCCGCGAGCAGATGGGGCAGCAGGCCGAAGACCTGGAGCGTCTTGGCTGCGAGCTGCACCTGGGTCCGGATTATTTGAAGGATCTGGAGGCGGACGTGATCTTCCGCACACCGGGGCTGCGCCCGGATGTGCCGGAGATATCGGCCTGTGTTCAAAAAGGCGCCGTTTTGACCAGTGAAATGGAGGTTTTCTTCCGGATCTGCCCGTGTCCGATCATCGCTGTCACCGGCTCTGACGGCAAGACGACGACCACCACCATCATTGCCGAGCTGCTGAAAAAGGCCGGAAAGCGTGTGTGGGTGGGCGGCAACATCGGCCACCCGCTGCTGTGCGAGGCGGACGGAATGCTGAGCACGGATTTTGCAGTGTTGGAGCTGTCCAGCTTCCAGCTGATGACCATGACGCAGAGTCCGCACATTGCGGTCGTTACCAATCTGGCGCCCAACCATCTGGATGTGCACCGGGACATGGCGGAGTATGTGGCAGCCAAGGAGAATATTTTTACCCATCAGAGTCGGGAGGACATTGCCATTTTTAATGCGGATAATGCCATCACAGCAGAGCAGTCCACCCGCGCGCCCGGCCACGCCCGCCTCTTCAGCAGGCAGGGTGAGGTTGCCGACGGCGTATTCCTGCGGGGCGAGGATATCGTCTGCCGCAGCGGAGGGCACGAGCGGGTCGTTATGACCACCGGGGATATCAAAATTCCCGGCGTGCACAACGTGGAGAACTACATGGCGGCTATCGCCGCCGTGGACGGCCTGGTGCCGGACCAGGTTATCCGGACCTTTGCCCGGGAATTCGGCGGTGTGGAGCACCGCATCGAGCTGGTACGAACCTATAAGGGCGTGCGGTATTATAATGACTCCATCGCCTCCAGCCCGTCCCGCACCATCGCGGGGCTGCGGTCGTTCCACGAGAAGGTCATCCTCATCGCCGGAGGGTATGACAAGCACATTCCCTTTGATGTGCTGGGGCCGGAGATCGTGGCGCATGTGAAGCTGCTGGTGCTCTGCGGTGCCACAGCGGATAAAATACGCGCCGCCGTGGAGAATGCGTCGGGGTACCGGCCCGGCCACCCGGAGATCATCGACGCCGCGCCTCTGGCAGCGGCGGTGCAGGCCGCCCGCGATCGGGCACAGCCCGGTGATGTGGTGACGCTGTCGCCGGCCTGTGCATCTTTTGACCAATTCAAGAACTTTGCCGAGCGCGGCGACTTTTTCAAAGCCATCGTGAACGGCTGGGAGGAATGAGGAAAAGCCGTGGCGTCATAGACTTCCGTAGTAAGCGCGTCATACAGCGCGTCTATGGGAGGTGACGGCATGGGCCGGCTGCGGTATATACGATTGACCCGGCGGCAGCGGGTGCGTGTGTGGCTGGCGATCATCCTGCTGGCGCTGACGGCGTTGCTGGCGGCGATCCTGCTGCACCTGCGGCCCATGCTGGAAAATCTGGCAACAGCCCGGTGCGCCAATACTGTCAGCCGCATCGTGGTGGCGGCGGTGAACGACGCCGTGGAAAACGGCTGGATGGAATACGACCGGCTGGTAAAGTTCGACAAGGACAGCGACGGCCGCGTGACGGCGCTGAGCAGCAATATGGCGGAGTTCAACCGCCTGCAGACCGCGGTGGCGGATGACGTACTGGCGCGGCTGAGTCAGGTATCCGCCAGTGAACTGGCGGTGCCGCTGGGCACACTGACCGGTTCGCCGTTGCTGGCGGGCCGGGGGCCGAAGCTGACGGTAAAAATGGAGACCATCGGCACTGCTACCGCCAAATTCCGGGATAAATTCACGGCGGCGGGCATCAACCAGACAAAGCACCAGATCCTGCTGGATGTAGACGTACGCGTGAGTATCCTGCTGCCGGGGATCACCACCTACACAAAAGTGAGCAACGAGATATCCGTGGCGGAGACGGTGATCGTGGGCGGCGTGCCCCAGACGTACACCTATTTCAGCACCACGGAGGATAAGATCGAGGATTACGCCGACGAGTACATTATGAACAATGGATGAGGGCTTGGATATGGACTATCGCAAGGAGATACAGGAGCTGCGCCGCACGCTGACGGAGAACGGATACCTCTACTACGTGCTGGATGCGCCCACCATGTCGGATTATGAATATGACCATCTGCTGCGGCGGCTGGAGGACTTGGAGGCGGCGCATCCGGAGGAGATCACGCCGGATTCTCCCACCCAGCGGGTGGGCGGACAGACGCTGACGGAGTTTCAGCAGGTGACCCACGCCGTGCCGCTGGAAAGCCTGCAGGATGTGTTCGACGACGAGGAGGTCTGCCGCTTCCTGGAGAAGATACCCCTGGAGCACCCCGCCTACAGCGTGGAACCGAAGGTGGACGGCCTCTCCGTGGCACTGGAATACCGTGACGGCGTGTTCGTCCGGGGTGCCACCCGGGGTGACGGACGGGTGGGGGAGGACGTGACCGAAAATCTGCGGACCATTCGGTCCATCCCCATGACACTGCCGGAGAAGCTGCCCCGCCTCATCGTGCGGGGCGAGGTGTACATGGCCCGCAGTGTGTTCGAGGAGATCAACGCCCGGCGTGAGAACGAGGGCAAGCCACTGATGGCCAATCCCCGCAACGCCGCCGCCGGCTCCCTGCGGCAGCTGGACCCCAAGATCGCCGCCCAGCGGCGGCTGGACATCGCGGTCTTTAATTTGCAGCTGGCGGAGGGCCGGGAATTTTCCACCCACACAGAGACGATCGACTATCTGGCCAGCCAGCATTTCAAGGTGATTCCCCACAAGCGGCTGTCCGCGCCATCGGACATCCTGGCGGAGATTGCGGCATTGGGCGATGGCCGTGAGCAGTTTCCTTTCGATATCGACGGTGCGGTGGTGAAGCTGGACGACCTGCATGACCGCGAGGTCATCGGTAGCACGGCGAAGTTCCCCAAGTGGGCCATTGCATACAAATATCCGCCGGAGGTCAAGCCGTCGGTGGTGAAGGATATCGTGGTACAGGTGGGCCGCACCGGTGTGCTGACGCCCAAGGCGGAGCTGGAGCCGGTACGGCTGGCGGGCACGACGGTCGCCTTTGCCACGCTGCATAACCAGGATTATATTACCCAGAAGGATATCCGGGTGGGGGATACGGTGTTGGTGCGGAAGGCCGGCGAGATCATCCCAGAGATCGTTGAGGTGGTGGCGGACAAGCGTCCCGCCGGGACGAAGCCCTATACCCTGCCCGAGACGTGCCCCGTGTGCGGCGCACCGGTGGTGCGGGACGAGGACGGCGCGGCGCTGCGCTGCACCGGCGCGGAGTGCCCCGCCCAGCTGCTGCGGTACCTGACCCACTTTGCCGGCAGGGGCGCTATGGACATTGACGGGCTGGGACCTGCGGTGATGCAGCAGCTGATCGACAGCGGACTTGTCCGGACCGCCGCGGACCTGTACAGCCTGACGCCGAAGCAGCTGGAGCCGCTGGAGCGCATGGGCAAAAAATCGGCGCAGAATGCGGTGGACGCTATCGCCAGAAGCCGGGACAACGACCTGTGGCGGCTCATCAACGCGCTGGGCATACGGCAGGTGGGGGAGAAGGCTGCCAAGACGCTGGCGCAGCGGTTCGGCACTATGGACGCACTGGCAGCGGCTCCGGAGGAGGAGCTGACTGCCGTGGACGACGTGGGCCCCATTACCGCGCGGTATCTCTGCCAGTGGATGAAAAGCCCCCAGTCCCGCGACCTGCTGGCGCGGCTGAAGGCCGTCGGCGTCAATATGACCTGTAAAGAGAAAACGGTTGACAGTCGTTTTGCCGGAATGACTTTTGTGCTGACAGGCACGCTGGAAAAGTTTACCCGTGACGCGGCGGCGGAGATGATCGAAAAGCGGGGCGGCAAGGCCGCCGGCTCCGTGTCAAAAAAGACCACCTATGTGGTGGCCGGAGAAAATGCCGGCAGCAAGCTGCAAAAAGCAGAGGCGCTGGGCATTCCCGTGCTGACGGAGGACGAATTTTTAGCACTTCTGGACTGAGGAGGCAATCAATATGGCAGTGAATACGGATAAGACATTGCAGCATCAGCTGATCTACAGCGTGTTCGTGCGAAACCACACACCGGAGGGCACCTTCCGTGCGCTGGAACGTGATCTGGACCGATTGAGCGCCTTGGGTACGGATATCGTATGGCTGATGCCTATCCATCCTATTGGCGAGGTGGGCCGCAAGGGCACGCTGGGCAGTCCCTACGCCATCCGTGACTACCGGGGCGTGAACCCGGAGTACGGCACCGTGGAGGATTTCCGCCATCTGGTGGACGCCATCCACGTCCGGGGCATGAAGTGCATCATCGACGTCGTCTACAACCACACATCGCCGGACTCGGTGCTGGCCCAGACCCACCCGGAGTGGTTTTTCCGGGACGAGCAGGGTCGGCCCAGCCGCCATGTGGCGGATTGGTGGGATGTAGTAGACCTGGATTATACCCACAAGGAACTGTGGCGCTACCAGATCGATACGCTGAAAATGTGGGCGGAGATCGTGGACGGCTTCCGCTGCGACGTGGCCAGCAGCGTGCCCCTGGACTTCTGGGCCCGGGTGCGGCAGGAGGTGGAAGCGGTCCGCCCCGGCTGCATCTGGCTGGCGGAGAGCGTACACGGCGCCCATGTGCTGGGTCTGCGGAAGCAGGGTGCCTACTGTGCCACGGATACGGAGCTGTACCGGGCCTTCGACATGACCTACGACTATGATATCTGGCCGTGGTTTGAAGGGTATCTATCCGGTAAAAACAGCCTGCGGCAGTACATCGATATGCTGAACTACCAGGAGCTGACATATCCCGCGGGCTTTATCAAGATGCGCTGCGGCGAGAACCACGACACGCCGCGTCTGGCTCACTGGGTACAGGATGAACGGCGGCTGCGGCACTGGCTGGCGTTTTTGTACTTCTGTCGGGGCAGTATGCTGCTCTACGGCGGCACGGAGTTCGCACCGCGCCGTCAGGTAGGGCTGTTTGATGCGGACGATAATTTCGGCGACAAGCGGTCTGACCTGTCGGACTTCCTGCGCCGGTGCAAGGCCATGAAGCGGACGCTGCCGCTGGAGGGTGCGGTGTGGTACGAGATCAGCGGCGGCGCTGTTATCGGGCACTATAAGTCCCCGGCGGGGGAGCGCACCGGCGTATTTGATCTGTCCGGCTGCGGCGGCCGCGTATCGGTGGCGCTGGCCGACGGCGTGTACAAAAATCAACTGGGCGGCGATTTGACCGTCACCGATGGGCAGGTCGATATCAGCGGCGAGCCGATGGTCATCTGAGTTGTACTTTTCACCAAAACAGGGAGCGATTTTGTAGCAGTTGTTACAGAATCGCTCCCTTTGCATTGATTATTTAAAGCGTGAATGGTATAATTAACACTGTTTTAATGCGCCCGCCCGAAAAGCGGGATACTTCTATGTTTATAGAGGAGGAAAGAAAAGAATGAGCAAGATCATGAAGATCTGCGACGGCAACGAAGCGGCGGCGTATGTGGCATACGCCTTCTCCGAGGTCGCAGCCATCTACCCCATCACCCCGTCCAGCCCCATGGCGGAGCACGCCGATGCGTGGTCGGCCAACGGCAGGAAGAACATCTTCGGCCAGCCGGTGCGTCTGGTTGAGATGCAGTCCGAGGCCGGCGCCTGCGGCGCCTGTCACGGTGCGTTGGAGGCCGGTGCTTTGGCCACCAGCTTCACCGCGTCCCAGGGCCTGATGCTGATGATCCCCACCATGCACCGCATCTCCGGCGAGCGCC
>ENA-OWPN01000250-OWPN01000250.1-human-gut-metagenome-genome-assembly--contig:-NODE-250-length-90870-cov-5.849926_pt1 | contig 90870 bp, 93 predicted proteins | sample MGYA00248266_ERZ651850 | MGnify/ENA primary metagenome ERZ651850 (study PRJEB26924, sample SAMEA4378296) | human gut metagenome | biome: human gut; feature: human-associated habitat; material: faeces... | reverse complement strand
TATATGTTCTTCACTTTTGTGCAGTAAAGTTTTCCCACAATTATTTTACACTAACCGGCATACATTTCCACGCCGGGCCGACCATGGATGATTCCTTTGCATCCTCAACGCCGCGCACCGCTCACGCCATCTGCTCCCACCATGCCGAAAAGGTCTGCCTGTCGTCGCCGATGCGGACGGCTTCGCCGATTTTGGGCGTGAGAAGCCGGTACGGTTTGCCTATACTGGCAGCCGACAGGCGCTGGTACGGCTCTGCCCAGGGATGACGGCTCAGGGCGAATTTGCCGTTGTGCATTGACAGGACAGCCTTCGCGCCGACGTCGACGGCTGCCTGGGCCGCTTCCTCCGGCATGAGGTGGATGCGGGCCCAGCGTTCATTATACTGGCCGTTTTCCATGACGGCCAGATCAAAGGGCCCCAAGACCTCGCCGATATGACGAAAATGGCTTCCATAACCGCCGTCGCCGCTGACATAGACGCGCCGTCCCGGCGTGACGAAGGCAAAGCCGGCCCACTGTGTCTGATTGCGCTTGAGCAGGCGGCCGGAAAAATGCTGGCTCGGCAGGACATGCACCGTGAGATCACCGGCCAGGGGAATAGCCGTATACCAGTCTTCCTCGTAGACGCGGGCCATGTCGAATCCCCACTGCTCAAAATACTCGCCGACGCCCAAGGGACAGATGATGTGCTTCGCCTTGTCCTTCAATGCCATGACGCTGGGATAATCGAGATGATCCCAATGGTCGTGGGAAAGAACCAGCACGTCCACAGGAGGAATGTCGGCAGCTGCATAGATATTGCTGCCGTCGAAGGCCCGGTTGATGAAAAAGGCCGGCGAAGCATAGCTGCTGAACACCGGGTCGACAAGGATGCGATAGCCGCCGAGGTGCAGGTACAGCGACGAGTGGCCCATCCAGACGACACAGTCCTCGTCGAGAGGCAGGGAATGCAGGTCCGTTTTCTGGGAAATCATCCGTCCTTTCGGCTTTAATCCTTCGGAGCTGCCGAAGAGAAACTCGGCCATGGCCTTAGCTTCTCCCCCTTTGACAGTCTGGTCGATAGGCTCCAAATTCTGAAACTGCCCGTCGTAATAATGAGGCGAGGCCAAGATGCGCTCCCGCCGCATCCCCGTCGGCAGGCGGCCGAACTCCGGCCGGTTTACATAATACGTACTGCCGAGGGCCAGGCCGGCTGCGCCGATTCCCATAGCTTTCAAAAACTGTCGTCTGTTCATCATCTATGCTCCATTTCTGCGTTTTTATTTCATTATACTCATTAGAGTGAAGTTTAAGTCAAGCTGTTTCACTTTTCACTGCACATACAATTTTGACGAAACAACACAAGGAACGCTTCTCGAAATTCATAACCTATGTTGCCGACAGCATCATACCGGAAATTGCCGTCGTACACTACAATCCGGCAGCATACCAAAATAAAAACAACACACGCTGACGCCGCAAGGGACTCATTCTCTGCAACGTCAGCGTGTTCTCTGAAGTTTCTGAAAAAACAGACGCCTGCATTGCAGGCGTCCAGTTGTATTGCCATATACCATTAGAGTTCCATGCCGCCGTCGACGAAGCGGATTTCCGCTTTTCGTTCGCGGAAGTCCTCCTTTCGGCCGAAGGGCGCGTCGTAGATATCGGGCACGATGCGGTCGGTGACGGTAAGATCGCCCGGTTCCAGGCGGATGTCGTAGTTGCCGACGAAGAGGCCGGACAAGTCCGATCCTTGGCCGTAGAAGGCGCCGCCGTATTGGAAGCCGATGACGCCGGCGTACCACCCCGGCCGATATTCCTTAGAGGTATCGCTGGCAGACAAGCCGAAGACGACAGGGCCGAAGACGTCGCCGTTGACAAAGGGTGATACGCTGCCGGTATACAGTGCCGGCATACCGACAGGAATGGTCAGGTCATCGGCGCGGATCGTGAGAGCTGCCGGCGCGACGTGCGATTTGCCTATCGCCGTTACGGTCAGGGACGACGCATCCTTCAGTTTGTAATTGCCTAGAACCGAAGCGTCGAAGGTGACGCTCCAATCGTAGCTGCCGGTGTCGTTCGTCTGCCGCAGGCTGCCGATACCATCTGCCGCGCCGTCGGCGACGGCAAGACGGTCCCGAATACGCCGCATATCGTCGTCAAAGCCCTGCACGTCCAAGGTTCTCCCCTTGCCGTTCGTCGCCGTAAGGTGAAGGAAATCCTGGTAGTCCGGCACGATGCGGCCGCCGGCTCCGCCTCCATGCATCTGACTGTTTCCGTATATACGGTAAATATCATCGAGGGCCACGTCCAGCGTCGCCTTGTCTACAGAAATCTTGCCGCTGTCCGACGCCCAGGCGACATCATAGCCTAAGTTATTGGGAGCAAAGGATTCGCCATGGCCGCGGCTGATTTGAGCCGAAGCCAGCCATTCCGTGTAATCCCTGGCATCGACCTGTCCCTTCGTATTGTACAGCAGGCTGCCGTTTCCATTGGCGGCAGTGGAAGCCGTCGTATGGTCGTAAGCCGCAAAGGGCGCATCCATGCCGTCGGGGCCGGTAAGGAAGCCCTTGGCGATAAGATCCTGAATGTCCAAATCCTGCTCCCGGCCAGTATAGGTCAGGCCAAGGTATTCGTCAATAGATATGGCCTTGCCGTCCATGACAGCCTTGTCCTTCATGGTCAAGGTCGTCAGGAATACCTTCAGGAGGGGCGTGCTGCTGCCGTCGTAGATCCGCCAGGTATGGGCAAAATCATAGCCGCCATAGGAGGATTTCTTCGTCTGCTGGAACGAAGGATCCGACAGGTCGTAGCCATTTCCGGCGGCCGTTCCCGCTCCGACGAGCGTCCCTGTGCCGTAGACATTAGCCAAGGTACCCGTATTGTCGCCGGCCACAGCACCGACTGCTCCATCTCCCCTTGCCTCGCCTGCGCTGTAAGCGTTCGACACGGTGCCGCTATTCGCCCCGACGATACCGCCGACATTCGTCTTACCTTGTACCGCTTCATTTGTACCGTCAGCCGTCATAATATGGCTGAATACCTGATTGATCTTGCCCGTGCCGCTGTTGCTGCCGGCAATGCCGCCGACATTGACGCTTCCTGCCGCATCGACAGCGCCGGTATTGTAGGCTGCCGTTATGACGCCGCGGTTCATCCCGACGAGGCCGCCGATATTTTCTCCGGCAGCGCCCGTATGGATTTCGCCTGCGTCAACGAGTTTATCCCCATCGGCATCCGTCCACGTGCCAACACTGACGACGCCGTTGTTGTAGACCTGATACTTGTAATAGCCGCCTTTGTCGTCGCGGCCGCCGGAAATCGACCCCTGGTTGTCGCCAATAAGTCCGCCGACAGTATGCTGGCCTGCGACCTGGGCCCCAGCGGTATTCACTGCCTGGGAGCGGGAAACCGTACCAGTATGGGTGCCGATAAGGCCGCCCACCGCACCCGTCGTCCCTACGACGGTGCCGCTATTGATCAAGCTGGAATCCGTCATAGCGCCGCCGTTTTGGCCGAAGAGGCCGCCGGCTCCGCCCTTCGTCGCCTTCACTTCGCCCGTATTGGACGCCGTAAGGCCGTTGAAGTCCGCCTGATTTTCCCCGGCTACGCCGCCGACGAAATCACTGCCTATGACGTTGCTGACATTGCCGACCTCTCCGGCCAGTGCGCCCTCATTCAAGCCGACAATTCCGCCGACGTACGTCGCGCCGTCAGCGTACACCTCGGCCTCAGTCATGGCGTTGGTAATGGTCGCGCCACGTTGATTGATTCCGGCCACGCCGCCGAAGTACCGGGCGTCGCCGCTTCCCGGCTTGACGTGCAGTTCGACGGTATTTTTGATATTTTCCAGCGTGCCGTCGATGCGGGTATTTTCGATGACGCCGCCGTCTTCGTTGCTTCCGGCTACGCCGCCGACATATTCGCGGCCGGTGATCTTGCCGCGGTTGACCAGCAGCGGCCCGTCGGCGCTGTGCTCGTCGCCGGTTGCGGAAATCACGCCGGTGTTGCTGCCGGCGATGCCGCCGACATAGCTGTCGCCCGTAATGGCCGCCGAGCTGTCGTTGACAATGCGTTCCATCTTGGCTTCGGCCTCATTTTTCCCTACTAAGCCGCCGATGTACTGATTTCCTATGATTTCGCCGTTGTTGCGGCCATTTTTTACGATGCCGCTGTTGTCGCCGATGAGGCCGCCTACGAATTGACTGTCTGCCGTTCCCGTAATATGGGCGGCGTTGACGACATTGGATACGATCTGCCCGCCTTGATTGACACCGACAATACCTCCGACAGCGTCCTTGCCGCTGACGACGCTTTCGTTGTAAGCGTTATACATCGTCCCGTCGTTGATGCCGACAGCGCCGCCGACGTGGCTGCTGCCGGAATCGCCGCCGTTGGTCACGCCCAGGGAATCAATGCGGTACACGCCGCCCTGATTATAGCCGACGACGCCACCCAATCCGCCGTTCGCCGCCGTACCGTCTGTGGCGACAGCGCTGTTGCTGTAGCTGAAATCGACGACGCCATCAGCTTCATTCGTACCGGCAATACCGCCGGCGACAGCCCTGCCGCCCTTGGCGATGACGCTGCCGACAGACTCTACGTCATAAATCCCCCGCTTGAGGCCGACCGTTCCGGCGGCTTCATTAAAATCAGCCTCGCCATTCGTATTGATGCCGGCGACGCCTCCGGCGCTGCCCTGGGAGCTGACAGTATTGCCGAACGTACGGACCTGCGCAATCGTACCTTTATTTACGCCAGCTACAGCCCCGGCTGTCTGGCTGCCGTCAAAGGTACTGCTGTAAATATGGACGTTTTTCACCGTGCCGGATTGGCCGACTTGGGAGAATACGCCGGCGTGTTCCAACGACTGCCTGTTGCCGTCATCTCCCTTCGCCGCGTCCAGACCGATGACGGCATGGCCCCGGCCGTCGAAGATGCCCATGTAGCCGTCGCTGTCCGTTCCGATTGCCGTATAGCCCTTCAGGTTGCTGGCATTGATATCCCCTTTCAGGGCGTAGTTGTAGTTGAGCGCATCCGTATCGCTTTCATTGCCGCTGCGGCCATTTTCATAATAGTCTTGAATGCCTTGCAGCTGCTCCGCATTGCGTACCCAAAGGTACATAAACGAATTGGTATGAACTCCTTCTTGCGAGGCAATCGATTGTCCGTTTACTAAAGCGTTCATGCGATTAAATGTATCTTTTAACTCCAATTGGTTGCCAAATTTCTTGAAGGTATAGCCGCCAGCCCCTCCATTGGCCGTTTCGTCCCATAAATCGACGGCAAATTTCGCGTCGCCTGACGCGGCGTTCAGGGCGATAGCCGGCCCATTGATATCGCTGAAATGCTTCATAAACTGGCTAAGGCCTGTGACCGAATCCGGAACCATTCCCTGCCGGGCCTGTACTTGGCCAATATGGGTAATGTCGAGGACGACTTCGCCATTAGGCCCTGTACTTTTCAGCAGCAGGTCGCCGCCGAGAGCCAGGTCGCTGTCGACGAATACGTCGCCCCGGCCCGTTACGGTCAGGCTGCCCTGCGTCGTAATCAGGCCATCCTGCTTATTGCCGAAATAGAGATGAGCATGGCCCTGACCGATAGATACAGGCTGCCCATTGACGGATTTCGTACCAGCTGTAATCGTAATATCACCGTTTTCTGCCGCCTGTTGATCCGTCGTGTAGGAAAACCAATTCCCTATGGCATTCATATCCTGCCCCGGATCGGATACAGCACCTTCTCCTGCGGCCTTCCACTGGGCATTGCTTTCTGCCGCGATGCCGGGAATCGCAACGGTCTCGCCACCCGTTGCCGAGGTCAGCGTACCGTATATGTCCGCATCACCGGCTGTAATGGCAATATCACCTTTGCCGCCATTGCCCGTCGCCGTCACATCGCCATATACCGTAACGGTTCCGTCAGCACGTAGGGAAACAGATGAGCCGTACAAGGCCGCGCCAGTACCCAGCCCCAAGCCGGCCCCGTCCTTGGCATTCAGCGTCAGCGCACCGTCGCTGTACAGCAAGCCGCCGTAATATGCCGCGTCAGCCGCCGTATCAACGCCATTTAAGGTCAGGCCGCCGCCGTATACGGCCAGCCGTCCTTCTCCAGACAGACCTAACTCACTCCAGTTAAACGTTACGTCCTGCTTAGCCCTGACGATGGTCAGCAGGGGATCGTAGGCTGTACCGTATTGTGCCTCGTCTATTCCGTGTATCCCATCGGGATGAGCCGCCGTATCGCCGAAATACTCCGCCGACTTCGGCATAAAGGCATTTAGAATCGGCGTGGTCTGGCCCTCGTAGATGCGCCAGTCTGTCGAAAAGTTTAAGTTTTTATAGAAATCCTTCGATTGCCGATCTGTATACGCAATTCTGGTACCCTGCTTATCATTCGGATCGGTAAATACGGATGTATCCTGCGGCGCAATGTAATATCCATTAGTTACAGTTGCCTTATCCTTATCATTAGCAGTTCCTATGCCATACAAACTTCCTAATCCTATTGTAGTGGAATTGCCATCAGCGTCAGCAGCATATAAATTTCCTGTCGTATATACATTGGTCAACGTGGCGGGACCGCGACCGATAATACCGCCAACAGAATTATTGCCTATCGTACGATTCTTTCCCTGATAGCTGCGAATCGTGCCTAAATTATATGCACTCTCTATGACTCTTGAAGTTTTGTTAGAACGAGAACCCGCTCCGGCTATGCCGCCAACCGAGCTGGTACCGCTAAGATTGCCGCTAGGATCATTGTTTACTACGGTTATATTACCCGTATTAAAGGAATTCCGAATTTTCCCCCCATAAAAAAATCCAGTAATGCCGCCGACTACGTTATATCCATTATATATATCGCCAGCATTATACGATGTATCTACTATGCCGTTTAGGCGGCCAACAACGCCGCCGACGTGGCGGGCATAATAGGTATAGGTCTTATCGCCGATTTCTCCTTTGTTATATACATTATACAACAGAGCCTTAGCTGCACTACCGCTCTCCGTCGTATCGCCGACAATACCGCCTATATTAGCAGCAGGCAAATTATCATCAGGGCTAGCTGTTCTTGTCATATTGACGGTGCCTAAGTTATAAGAATCAGCGACTTCACCATTAAACATCATGCCGACAACGCCGCCGATGTTGATAAAGCCGCGGATATTCCCACTATTATAGCTTTCGCTGACAGCTGCCGCTGCCGTATCGCTCTTTATGTCATTGAGGTGTTTGGTACTGTCCCGATCCAGTTTGCCAATAATGCCGCCGGTATTGCCAGCTTTACTGGCATCACTGACAGCCTCCTTCGAAGCAATCGGCAGCGAATGAACCGAGCTGCTATTGGCACTTTGGGTCACATATACATTGCCGCCGTTCAAATACCCGGCTATGCCTCCCATATTGCCGATAATAGTTGTTTCTGTACCCTCCGAGGTATTATCGCGCACCAATTCAGTGACAAACCCAGCTGCATTGCGCGCCCCCGTCGCCATGATATCGCCGCCGTCATTCAATCCAGACGCAATGGTATACGTCCCGCTGGCTGAACTGCTGCCGAAGTACCCAGCAACGCCGCCGACGTTATGAGCGCCGCGGACGGCATTTTCCCGGTTTCTCACAGCGGTAATATCCGTATTCACCGCTTTGCCAACAATGCCGCCGACATTTCCGGCAGTGAAGAAATCCTGACCCTCTTGGATATGACTGCTGATATTTCCATCATTCAGGACCTGACGAAGCCGGCTGTCCTGCGGTATCCCATCGCCGTCATAGGTACTGCTGGTTCCGGCGATGCCGCCGACATTTGCAGCCTGCACTGCTACTGTTTTTCCCTTAGATGGGGAATTATAGGAATGATATGTATAGTCTTCTGTCGCATAGCCTTCTGCATGTACATCGCCATGGTTTTCTGCATGCTGTACCGTCGTACCTTCCATATTCCCCACGATGCCGCCGACATTATAGGCCCCGGTCACGTCCAGTCCGTTGTAGACACGGCCATCTGCGGCATGGTCATTGCCGATCTCAGAAAAGACAGCATGGCCGACTAAGCCGCCGACGTTGTACCCTTCGCCGGATACGTCGCCGATATTATAGCTCGTCCCTTTGATATCGCCGTGGTACAAATAGCCGATCAAGCCGCCGGCATTGCTGACGTTACTGCCGCTGCCGTCTGGGCTGCCCTTGCTGATGATAGTCCCCATGTTGACGAGATGGTCAAACGCCGCGTCGGTCTTGACGTCTGCCGAGCGGTTTGCTTCACCGGCATTCTTCACGGTGCCGCCGCTGTAGCCGACGATGCCGCCGACGTCGCTATGGCCCGTAACGGCTGCGCTGTTTGTTCCATAGCGGATATGCGTGTTGCCTACGGCTGCGCCGGCGACGCTGCCGACGAAATGACGGCCCGTAATGCTGCCGCCGACTAAGGTAACGCGGCTGATATCGGCGTCATGGGCTACGCCGAACAAGCCGACGTTATCTGTATCGCCCCGGTTGATCGTCAGGCCGAAAATGTTGTAGTCCAAGCCGTCGAAGGCGCCGTAGAAGCCATATTTGGCCGCGCCGTCTGCAGTGCTGACGGATACCTTTCCATCTGCGCCGACGCCGACAGGCTTAAAGCCCTCACGTGCTGTATCGCCGTCATCGTCGTGCCAGGCCGCCGTCCCCGTAGCGTCAATGCTGTTGCGCAGGGCATATTTCCCGCCGAGATTGGTGTCCATCGCCTGAAGCTGCCTGGCGTCTTCCACCCACATGTAGCCGCTGACACCTTGTACTTCGCCGTTTACCTGGACATTTGCAAAGGTCTTGTCTTTGCCTGCATAGGTGTGATTTGCCTCATCGTAGGCGTCGTAGCCTAAAAGCACGCGGCTGGCGTCGCTGGCCCTGACGACGAAACCTTCGTTCTTTTTATTGTCTTCGCTGCGCACCCGTTCCGTATCGATGACAATGCGCCCGTTGCTTTCAAAGGAGACGCTGCCGGCGTTGATGTTACCGAGGCTCATGAGCTCGGCGTCGGTACGGCAGTCCTGGGCGGCGTTCATGAACTCTTCCATATTCGTATCGGCCTGTATACGGCTCAGCATCTCATCTGTCAGACCGGCAGCAGACACATGCAGGCCGCCGGCATTGATCTGGGCGCTCGGGCCGATTTGCACGCCAGCCGGATTGACGACGTAGATATTGCCGCCGGCAGCGTTAATCGTACCGTAAATCTGCGACGCCTCTATACTGCCCTTGACGTAGTTCAGCGTATTGAAATTCGCCGCGTCGGCTGAGAAGTTGACGACGGCGTTGGCCCCGATGTTGAAGCTGTCCCAGGTAATGACGCCGGTTTTCCCGTTCTGACGGATATTCATGACCGGATTCGTCGCCGTACCGGCATTCTGATTTAATCCCGTATGGCCGCCCAAGACAGACGCCCCGCCGGCAGGCAGTTCGTTATTAGGTACGACAGCCGCGGCCCCATAGGCTTCGGGCGCTGCGTACAGTGCCGTCGCGCCGGCCAACAGGCACAGGACTATGCGGCGCTTTAAGTAATAATATTTCGTATAAGTATTCATATGGTACTTCCTCCACCATACAGCGTATCTGAAACAAAAAAAATAAACTAAAACATCTTGTAGACCTGGAACCACCAGCGGTCGTCGTGGTCTGTCGGCTCCGACCAGTCGCGGCGGCCGTCGATCTTACGGGCCCAATCGAGCTGTACGTACCAGTCATTGGGCTTGCTGTAGCGCAGGCCCAGGCCCCAGCCGGACAGATGCTCGCTGTATCCCACCGCCTTGTTATTGCCGTAGCCTTCATCGATAAAGGCCGCCGCTTCCAGACCTTCGACGCCTGTCTGCCGGCGGATTTCCACGCTGCCCAGCCAGCCGGCGTCGCCGTAGCCGTCGTTGTTTCCGTAGGCCCGGACGCCGTTCATGCCGCCGAGGTAAAACTGCTCGCTTCCATCCAGCGCCCGGTTTGCCAACTGCCCTTGAAAGCGGACGCGGTAATTCCACAAGCCGTCATACCATATTTTCAGCAGGCTTCCCGTCAATTTATGGTACGCACCGTCATAGTATGCGCTGCCGTCCGTATCCATGTCGCCGTACCAGTAGATCAGGTCGTATTGGGTAAACTCGTTCGGATAGTATTGGCTGCCGCTGAGCCCGGCATGCCAGACGTCGGCCCGCTTGCCGACCTTGAGCTCCGGCCAGGACGCAGTCCGGAAGCGGTAGCTGTCTTCCATATCCCGGCGGTCGTAGCCGTACATAGCCGTCAGGCGGTTCATGCGGTCCCGGTACAAGGGCGTCATGCCATAGAGGCTGATGCCCCGCGATCTTCCCAGGGAAGTATACAGGCTGTTCGTATGAAGCTCGTATTCGCTCTGGCTGAACGCCGCGCCGAGACGCGTGCCGCCGCGGCCTGCCGGCGTTTCGTAGCGGACGCTGTAATTCTTGACGTCGTGACTGGACATCATGCCGCTCAAGGTCACCTTGTCGCCGTCGCCGCCGGGATTGTTGATTTCCGTATGAAAGCCGTAGCGGTACCGGCCGGAGTAATAGCCGCCGCCATTGTCGGTAAAGACGTAGTTATTCCACACGGGCCGCCGCTCGACCTCCACGTCGACAGACGTCGTTCCCTCTTCCCTGCCGGGACGGAGGACGGCGCGGGCTGTCACGCCGGGCAGGTCGTTGAGATTATTCATCGCCAGCTCCAATTCCCTGTCGGTCATGACTTCCCCCTGTTTCAGCCTGTACAGATACCCCTGCAGGACCGAGTCGGCCACGTCTGACGTGTTCTGCGTAATGCGCACTTCATCATACGCTGCGACGTAAACCTTGATTTCCAGCTGCCCGCCGGCGATTTCCTGCGGCGGTACGACAGCCTGGGCTACGGTGTAGCCGCTGCTCTTAGCATACTTCGTAATGGCATCGGTCAGCTCTTTCAGCTCCGATACCTTGACGCTGCGGCCGCTGTAAGCGTTCACTATCTCTTTCAGCCTTCCTTGTTCGTCGGGAAGAGGAAATCCCGTCAAAGTAATCTGGCGGACAAAAAAAGCCGGTTCCCTATCCGTCCCCGTATTGCCGGGCAAATAGGCCTCAGACGTCGCCTCGTCGACTATGACATCCTGCCGGCCCGTCCGATTGTACGGATGAACCGTCACGGCTTCTTTATCAAACGTCGGTATAGGCGACTGGGCCAACGCCGGACAAGCCAAAGCCAGGCTAAACATCATCGTTGCATACATGATTTTTGTCATAAAGCATCCCTTTCTATGAGCTGAACCCACCGCTGCGCATATACTCGCAGCGGCTATTAAATAAAACAATTTATATATATAAGTATATATTATTCTAGATTTTTATTATCTAATATTGGTGCAAAAAAAATAATACTTTCATCATTCCCCAGCGACAAACCACTGTATTACTTATAATTAGATATTATTCTATCATTTTTATATTATTATTTTTTACTATTTTTATATACATTTTATCATATATTATTTTCCCCTGTTTGCCAATAGCTTTTCTATGTAAATAATGAATATGATCTATAGCCTCTGTCTCCTGCACAACAAAAAAAGAGCAAAACCCAACAGGATTTCGCTCCTTTATACGGCAATACAGATCATGCCGTTTATTTTTTCAGCAGGCCTTTTTCTTCGATGAAGTCCGACACCATATCGGCAGCCGTCGCCGTGATGTTAATGCACTGCTTGCGGTATTCCGGCGTGCCGAAGCTCAGGCGGTTCAGGGCCCGGCAGCAGGTCGTGCCGAAATGAGCCTTGAAACGGTCGTGAAATTCATGGGTATATTGATATACTTCGGGCAATTCCTTTTCCGACGGGTCGAGACGGCCGACCAGAGAGCTGATAATCAGACAGGAACCGCTCAATGCGCCGCATACGCAGCCTGAGCGGCCGATACCGCCGCCTAAGCCGCAGGCCATACGGATGGCCACGTCGGGAAGATTCAGATTCATGCTGTCATTGCAGGCCTTGACGACCGATTCGACACAGTTATTTCCTTCTAAATGATATTTTTCGGCAAGCTTGTATACACTTTCCAATTCATAACCCCTCCTATGGTATAATCAGGATTCATTATACCATGAAGGACGATTACTTGCCAAACAAGGCCGCCGCGTCGGCCATATTCCGCCGTATGTCGACGGAAAAGGGGCAGCGCGTTTCGCAGGCGCCGCACTGAATGCATTCCGATGCTGTATGAGGCAATACGGCGTAGTGTTCCCGCACCGTTTCAGGAATATCGCCCTGAGCCTTGCACAGGTTGAGGAATTTCGTCACCGCCGCCACGTCTATTCCCTGCGGACAGGGCGCGCAGTGGCTGCAGTACATGCAATGGCCCTTCCAGCTGATATTCGGAAAGGACGCCAGCGCCGCAGCGTAGTCCTTTTCTTCGTCAGAGGCGTCTTCATAGGCCAGGTTCTGTTTCATTTCCTCTACAGTCCGCGCGCCGTTCATAATAGACGCTACGGCCGGCCGGTCCAAGGCATAACTCATGCACTGGAAAGGCGTCAAAGCCTTCCCTGCCGGCGAAATATCGCCGTTCAGCAGGTCGCCGCCGCCGAAGGCCTTCATGACCGTAATGCCTACGCCCAGCCGCTGGCACGTTTCATACAGCCGCTGCCGCTGGGGGTCCATGTTGAGCAGGGGCTTTGCGTAGCTTTCAGGAGCCCACAGGAGCTCAAGGTTTTCGTTGCCGGGCTGCAAATCGTAACAGGGATTGACGCTGAACATGAGCACGTCGACGAGGCCGCTTTCGACAGCCGACAACGCCGCCTCAGGGTTGTGGCTCGACATGCCGATGCTGCCGATGACGCCGTCTTTCTTCAACTTCAAGGCATATTTCATGATGTCGCCGTCCTGGATCTGCTGCCAATCCGACAAAGAATCGACGTAGTGAACCATGCCGATTTCCAGATGGTCGGTCCGCAGCCGTTTCAGCTGGTCTTCAAAGCCGGCCTTCACGTCTTCGATATCGCGGGTGCGCTTATACTGCCCGTCCTTCCAAATGGTGCACAAATGAGCCTGCAAGACGAATGTATCCCGCCGTCCCTGCAGCGCCTTGCCCAAGGCGTCGCGAAAGGCGGGATGGGGTGCGTACAAATCGATGCAGTTTGCCCCATGTTCTTCCATGACGTCGATAAACGCTTCCGTCCATTCGGGGTGCTCTACCATGCCTTCGCAGCCAAAGCCGATTTCGCCGACGGAAAGGCCTGTCCTTCCCAATACTCTGTATTTCATACTATACCTCCTGACATATCACGTTCTCTGCTGTAAGCATAGCACATGGAGGGCGCTTCAAGTCAAGCCGTTTCTTACAGGTCCTTCTGCATGAAAATAGCCGGAATGGGATTATCATAGTACGGCGGGATTTCGTAAAATCCGTACTGCCGGTAGAGGCCGATGGCCGCCGTCATAAAGGGCAGCGTGTCCAGCCGCATCTGCCTGTAACCGATCTGCTTCGCCTCGCCGATACACTGCTCCATGAGCAGCCGGCTCAGACCCCGTCCCCGATAAGCCGGCTGGATATACAGCCGTTTCAGCTCGCAGCACGTCTCGCCGAGACGGTGAATAGCCGCACAGCCTACGAGCCGCCCGTCGTCGCCACAGACGCCGTACAGCCGCCCGTCAGGCAAGCCGTATTTTTCCTCTGCATGGTCCAGCTCGTCGCCGTAGCCCTGCGCCGCCAGGCAAGCCTTTACCGTCTCATCCGTCTCGACCAGCATGGCCGTATATTCCTGAAACAGCTGCCGTATATCGTCCAATTTGTCATAGGCCAACACAATCTGCATAATCCTGCCTCCCTTGCATGAATACTGTCTATATATGTATTATAACAAAATCTGTAATTTCTAATCTCCTTATTTTTTGCAGTCCTATGCTGCTGCCAAGTGCATAAGCAATGTGTTCACAAAGTTTATAAATAGAAAGCTGCTAATAACGTTTCTTCATTTTATTCAAGCTGGCCGAATTTCAATATACATTATCATTATATCATTTTTTAATTAAAATTTAATGTACATTCTTCGTTTTTTTAATTTTAGTTTTATTTTCATCCTATATAATGACATATAACATCTGTTGGAGGTGACCGACTTATGAATACTAACAAAACAAACTCTCCCTGGCCGGCCCATCGCGTCCAATTCATCACACTCTGCACGCACGAAAAGCAGACTACTCTCGGAAGGATTTATAAGGATAAAAACGGATTCGTCTGGCAGCCGACGGTATGGGGAATGGCCGCGGAGGAAGGGCTGCGGAAGCTGAAGCTTTCATCTCAGCTCGTTCTGATTCAGGATTACGTCATCATGCCCAATCACGTGCATCTGCTCGTCTTGTACAGGCGATGCAACGACCGCGTCGTCAAATGGTTCATATCGCACTGCAAACACACTATGGCCCAACACATGCTGAAAGCACAGCATGCAAACGAACCGATCTGGGAAACATCCTATTCAAGTCACTATGTGCAGCGAGAACACACGCAGCTTGCACTGAGCCAAAACATACGGGAACATAAAACCCGCTGGCATTACGACAGCCTGAACACGTTTTTGCCGCGCCCCTATTCTCCAAAAGTTTGACACAAGCCACATGATTTTCAAAACATAAAGTCTTTCATGCTGCAAAAAAAAGAGAAGCAAGAAATGAGAAATCTCATGTTCTGCTTCTCTTTTATATGCAGCATTTTTTAATGTCCGCCGTATTTTTTTGCCGTGTCCAAGCGGCACAAAGCGCGCTTGAGCGCCATTTCCGCCCGATGTACGTCTATGTCCTTCCGCTGGCTGTGAAGCAATGCTTCCGCCCGCTGCTGGGCTGCTTCTGCCCGCTCGACGTCAATGTCTTCAGGCTTTTCCGCCGCCGGCGTAATGACGGTAATCGCATTATTGCTCACTTCCAAAAATCCGGAAGCTACGCTCAGGCAATGGCGCTGGCCGCCTACATCGTACATAAGCGGGCAGATATCTAAAGACGCGATGAGCGGCGCGTGATTGGGCATAATGCCCAAATCGCCGTCTAAGGCCCGCACGAGGACGAATTCCACATCTTCGTTTAATACGGCAGCATCGGGAGTAATTACTTCCAAACGGATAGTCTTTCCTTTTTCTGCCATAGCCTATTCTCCTTTCAGAGTCTTGGCCTTTTCATATGCTTCTTCGATATCGCCTACCATGTAGAACGCCTGTTCCGGCATGTCGTCGCATCGGCCCGACAGAATTTCCTTAAAGCCGGCAATCGTATCTTTCAGCGGTACATAACGGCCCGGCTGACCAGTAAACTGTTCGGCGACGGAGAAAGGCTGGCTCAGGAAACGCTGGATCTTACGAGCCCGGGCAACGGTGAGCTTGTCTTCTTCCGACAATTCATCGATACCGAGGATAGCGATGATATCCTGCAGGTCGTTGTACTTCTGCAAAATAGCCTGAACGGCGCGGGCCGTCTGATAATGGTCTTCGCCGAGGATATGGGGATCGAGAATACGAGACGTCGAATCCAGGGGATCGACGGCCGGATAAATGCCCAATTCGGCAATCTGACGGGACAATACGGTCGTCGCATCCAAATGGGCAAAGGTCGCAGCCGGAGCCGGGTCCGTCAAATCGTCGGCAGGGACATATACGGCCTGTACAGACGTGATGGAGCCGTTCTTCGTCGACGTGATGCGTTCCTGCAGCGCGCCTACGTCCGTCCCCAACGTCGGCTGATACCCAACAGCCGAAGGAATTCGGCCCAGCAGTGCCGATACTTCCGAACCGGCCTGAATGAAACGGAAAATATTGTCGATGAACAGGAGCACGTCCTGATGTTCTTTATCGCGGAAATATTCAGCCATCGTAAGGCCCGTCAGGCCGACGCGCATACGGGCTCCAGGCGGTTCGTTCATCTGGCCGTATACGAGAGCGGTCTTGCTGATAACGCCCGATTCCTTCATTTCGTTCCACAAGTCGTTGCCTTCGCGGGTCCGTTCGCCTACGCCGGTAAATACGGAGTAGCCGCCGTGTTCCGTCGCAACGTTGTGAATCAATTCCATGATGAGAACGGTCTTGCCTACACCGGCGCCGCCGAACAAGCCGATCTTGCCGCCTTTGGCATACGGCGCGATGAGGTCGACGACCTTAATGCCCGTTTCCAGAATTTCCGTACCTGTAGACTGGTCTTCAAATTTCGGAGCTGGCCGATGAATAGGCCAATAGTCTTCAGCTTCTACTACTTCGTCCACCTTGTCGACGGTCTGGCCGAGAACGTTGAAAATACGTCCCAGCACGCCCTTGCCGACGGGAACCTTAATCGGGCCGCCTGTGTTTTCCGCAGCCATGCCGCGGACGAGACCGTCTGTAGAACTCATAGCAACGCAGCGGACGACATCGTCGCCTAAATGCTGCATAACTTCTGCTACCAAGTCGACGGCCTGTTCGCCTTCCCCGCCGGTGACGTGAAGGGCAGTGTAAATGGCGGGCAGATCTGCTTCGGAAGCAAACCGCACGTCAATAACCGGGCCGATGACCTGGATTACTTTCCCAATGTTATTGCTCATGAAGAGGCTCTCCTCTCTTTCTTAGTTTTACTCACGCCCTACTGCAGGGCATTAGCACCGCTGACAATTTCTGTCAGTTCGTTCGTAATGCCGGCCTGACGGACTTTGTTGTAATGGACAGTCAATCTGTCGATCAGCTCGCCTGCATTATCCGTTGCCGACGTCATAGCCGTCATACGGGCCCCGAGCTCGCTGGCCGCCGACTGGAGCAGGCTGTTGTACACGAGCATGTCCAGATACTGGGGCAAAAGCGATTCCAAGACCTGATGGGCATCCGGCGCAAAGAGATACTCTTCTTTCGGACCGGTTTTTTCAGAGCCGTCCTGCTGCGAAATAGGCAGCATTTTGACGGTTTGTACTTCTTGCGATAAGGCTGACTTGAACTTCGTATAAATGATATATACTTCGTCTACTTCGCCAGCCAAAAATTGTTCTGTAGCAACATGGGCAATCTGCTGGGCATCGGTGAACTGAGGCTTATCGGAAAAGCCCGTCCACTTCTGGTCCGGCACGATATGCAGATGCTTTAAATATTCAGCAGGCTTGCGGCCTGTCACGAGCAGCATCGAAGCGCTGCGGGGCTTGTCTTTCAGCACGGCGACCATGGCCTTGTTGATATTGGAGTTAAACGCGCCGGCCAGGCCTTTGTCAGCCCCGACGATAATATAGCACGTCTTCTTCACCTCGTCATGAGGCGTAAACAAGGCGACTTTTTCGCCGGTAGACGCCGCTGCCAAGCGCTGCAGCATGCCTTCGATTTTTTCCGTATACGGCGCTGTGGCCAACGCCCTTTCCTGTGCACGGCGCAGTCGTACAGACGATACCATTTTCATGGCCTTCGTAATCTGCTGAGTATTCGTAACGGATTTGATCCGCCGGTTTATTTCGCGTGCACTCGGCATAGATTATTCCTCCTCTTTAATCAGCTCATGGGTGGCGCTATACTGCTTCGTATATTCGCCGATGGCCTTCTGGAGGGTTGCTTCTGCGTCCTGGCCGAGTTCCTTCGTCGTCTTGATGCTTTCGCCGACTTCCGGATAATTGGTATGCATGAACGTGATGAAGCCGTCGGCAAACTGCTGCACTTCCGATACCTGAATCGGCATGAGGTAGTTTTTAACAGCCAAATAAATCTGCATAACCTGGTCTTCGACCGGCATAGGATGATACTGCGGCTGAATTAAGAGCTGCATCGTCCGTTCGCCTTTATCGATCTGGGCCTTTGTGCTCTTATCGAGGTCGGAGCCAAACTGGGCGAAGGCCGCCAATTCGCGGTACTGCGCTAAATCCAGGCGAAGGGTACCGGCAATTTTCTTCATAGCCTTAATCTGGGCGGAGCCGCCTACGCGGGATACGGACAAGCCGACGTTGATAGCCGGACGGATACCGGAGTTAAAGGCTTCCGTTTCTAGGAATATCTGACCGTCCGTAATGGAAATAACGTTTGTCGGAATATACGCCGACAAGTCGCCGGCCAGCGTTTCAATGATCGGCAGGGCTGTAATGGAGCCGCCGCCCAAATCATCAGAAAGCTTTGCTGCCCGTTCCAGCAGACGGGAATGTAAGTAGAATACGTCGCCGGGATAGGCTTCGCGTCCAGGCGGACGGCGGAGCAGCAAGCTCATGGCACGGTATGCCTGGGCGTGTTTGGACAAATCGTCATATACGCAGAGGACGTCCTTGCCCTGGTACATGAAGTATTCGCCGATAGATACGCCCGAATACGGAGCCAGGTACTGGAGCGGCGCGCCGTCAGACGCCGTAGCGGCAACGACGATAGTATACGCCATCGCGCCGTTTTCTTCCAAAGTACGGACGACGCGGGCAACCGTCGAGGCTTTTTGTCCAATAGCGACGTAAACGCAAATAACGCCGCTGTCTTTTTGATTTAAAATCGTGTCGATAGCGATAGCCGTCTTGCCCGTACCGCGGTCGCCGATGATCAATTCACGCTGGCCCCGTCCGATAGGAACCATGGAGTCGATAGATTTAAGCCCCGTCTGAAGAGGTACCTTTACAGGCTGCCGGTCGGCAATACCTGACGCCTGCACTTCGACGAGACGGGATTCTGTCGTCTTGATTTCCCCTTTGCCGTCGATAGGCGCGCCCAAGGGATTTACGACGCGACCAATCATAGCTTCGCCTACGGGAACGCGCATGACGCGGCCTGTGCGGCGTACCGTGTCGCCTTCTTTAATCAGGGAGTCGTCGCCGAGCAGTACGGCGCCGACGTTGTCTTCTTCCAAGTTCAGGGCCATGCCGTATACGCCGCGAGGCAGTTCCAGCAATTCCCCGGACATGGCTTTATCCAAACCGTAAACGTGGGCGATGCCGTCCCCGACTTCCAGAACGGTGCCGATATCATCGACGTTCATCTCCACATTATAATTTTCGATTTGCTGTTTAATTATAGCCGTAATTTCTTCTGGCTTCATCTTCATTATTCGTCCGTCACCCCATTCGTTACGCCAGCCTGCAGAAGAGACTGCTGCATATCACGCAGCTGCCGCGCAAGGCTGCCGTCTATTAATCTGTCGCCAATCTGGATGACCATGCCGCCGATGATAGACGGATCGATGTAATACAGCGGCTCGATCTTCTTGCCTGTCATCTTTTCCAATCCGGCAACCAGTTTTTCTTCTTCCGCCGCCGTCAGCGCCTTGACGACGCGCACCTTCGCGACTTCGATGTTCTGCGCCGCCCGCGCCAGGTCGATAAACCCGTCGATAGCGGGAACAATAGCCGCTTCGCGCCGCCTGTCGATCATGACGTAGAGAAACTGCAGTACCAGCGGCTCTACGTCGCCGGCAAATATTTTCTGCAGCGTATCCTTCTTTACGCCGGGCTGTATGAGCGGATGGCAGATAAACTTCTGCAAATCAGGATTTTCCTGCATGGCATCGCGGACAGCTTTCAACTCTGTTCCAAATATATCAAGTTTGCCCTGTTCTTTTGCAATATCGAACATAGCCTGGCTGTATTTGCTGTATACGACTTCCGGTATCATAGCGTCAGTTCCCCTTTACGCGATTTTCCTGAAGCTGATCGATGCAGTTTGCAACCAGTTTTGCATTCATATCCGGGTCCAGATTCTTTTTAAGCAGCTTTTCTGCCACAGCCATAGACAGCGTTACTACTTCGTTGCGCATTTCCCGGATAGCAACTTCCCGTTCGTTTGCAATTTCCGCCTGGGCGATCTGTTTTTCCCGGGCAATCTGTTCGCGTATTGCGCTGAGCTGGGCCTGCGCCTCTTTATCAGCCTGCTTTACGGCTTTATCGATAATAGCCTGGGCTTCGGCGCGGGCGCTGCGGAGCTGCGCTTCGTATTCGGCCTGCAGCTGCGCTGCCGCTTCTCTGGCCTGGGCCGCGGCGTCGAGATCCGATTCGATCTTGTTGCGGCGTTCTTCCAAAACCTTCAGCAGCGGTTTATACGCAAATTTTGCCAAAATAGCCACTAAGATAAAGAAGTTGATAATTTGGAACAACAACGTTCCTTCGGTTAAACTAACCAACGTAACACCCTCCTTTCATGATGGAATCCAGTTCCTCCACCATTAAATAAAGGGATTGGCAAATACGAGCACGATGGCGATAACGGCTGCGATAATAGGCATGGATTCGATCAAGCCGACGGAAATGAGGAAGTTGGTCAGCAGCTTGCCGCCCATTTCAGGCTGACGTGCTACGCCTTCCAGCATTTTAGAAGCAGCGTGGCCGTCGCCGACTGCAGCGCCGAGAGCTGCCAAACCGATACCAATTGCTGCGCCAAGAGCCGATAACCCTAATATCAATGCATTTTCCATAATCAATGACCTCCTAAATACGATATACAATGTAGTTTAATGCCCGCCCTGGAAGGAAGGAGCTAAGTACGATGTCGTCAATATAGTAAAAATAAACGCTTGAATTAAGCCGATGAACAAGCTGAAGATCAGCCAGACAATCGGCACGCCTGCCGGAACGAGGAAGTACAGCACTTCCAACAGGATTTCCCCGGCCAGAATGTTGCCGAAAAGACGGAAAGCCAACGTCAGCGGCTTCGTAAATTCTTCCAGCACATTGATGATGACAAAGGGAGCAAATGGCTGGAAGAAGTGCTTAAAGTGCTTCTTCACACCCTGGTTTTTCAATGCGATAACATGAACCATCGCGGAAGATACCAGCGCTAAGGCTACGGTCGTATTCAAATCGTTCGTAGGCGACGCCAGAAGATGGTTTGTCGGCAAGAGCCCCAATTCGTTGGAAAACAAGATAAACAGAAACATGGTCAGTAAGATAGATACAACCTGACTGTACTTGGGGCCAAGGGTTTCCTTAAACTGGGCGAGAAGCGCCGTGACAACCATTTCCATGGCGTTCTGCATCCCTGACGGGACGAGAGACCGCTTTCGCGTGGCTGCCAAGGAAACGATGATGACTAAGATACCGACGATCCACGTCATGATAATCGTATCCATATTGACGTTCATCCCAAGGATCTGGACGACCCAATGATGCCCCGTATGTAATTCCATACGTTTTACCTCCTTTCTTTACCGCTGGCGTACATGCCGGATCAGCATGTCGGCAAAAATCGTCACCCGATAGGTAAACAATCCGGCTACAGCAGCCCCAAAATGAATAGACGGGAACTGCGCCACGACGATTAATACCAGAGCGATCATGACAAGACGCAGGACGGCGCCGCCCCGTATCAAGGCGACAGCCCGCGCCGGCGGTAATTGTACGGCTCGCGCAGAGCGGCTGGTCAGCATCAAAAAATAGGCGATGTTGATTCCGTTGCCGATACACCAGCCCGTAATGTACTGCGTTTCCCCGCTTACGGCAAGGACGGCAGCGACAAAACATGTAAATCCGATGAGCTTGCACAACGTCGCTTTTACATACCTTACAAATTCTTCCACCAGCACCACCCTTATTTGTCTTTTTCCATATGAGACGGCTTGTCTTCATTCAAGCGCACGGCTTTCTTATACAAGGACAAAAAACCAGACGCGGCGCCTATGAGGGAACACACAATCATGCCCCACGGCGCCGTTCCGGCATGTGAGTCAATAAAACGTCCTAACGCTACGCCCGCGCAGATGCAGACAAACAAGGTCAGCCCTAAGGAACCGGCAATTGCAACGATATTCCAGAGCTTCATCTGATTTACATTGTCATCATGAGATTCAGTACGCCTCCGCTTCATGCTGCAGACACCTCTGTTTCCGTTGATGGCATAGTAGCGGTTGCGAATATCGACGTTGCGTTACCCGCAATTGCTATTGAATTATTTTAGCATGGAAAAAATTTAAAAGCAACATTTTAAATTTGTCAATATTTTCTATTAACAAAAGAAATATATGCATATCTTTTTAGGCATGAACCGGCGCTTCTTTATACATTATTGTTATAGGGAAAATTCTTCCAGCACCGTTTCTTCTCCGCCGAAGTCGCGCAGGATGGCCTGAACGATACGCTGCGAAGCCTTCCCGTCGCCATAGGGATTGATGGCGTTGCTCATCGTATCGTAAGCGTGCCGATCTGTCAACAGGCGCTTCGTTTCACGATACACCACGTCTTTTTCCGTTCCGATAAGGCGTACTGTACCAGCCGCCACGGCTTCAGGCCGCTCCGTCGTATCGCGCAGCACCAGCACCGGCTTGCCCAAAGACGGCGCTTCCTCCTGAATACCGCCTGAATCGGTCAACACGAGGCTGCATTTATTCATGAGGTTGGCGAAGGGCTCGTATTCCATCGGATCGATAAGGTGAATACGGTCTGCGCCGGATAATTCTTCTTCTACGACTTTTCGCACCAGCGGGTTGCGGTGCACCGGGAACACGACTTCCGTATCGGGAATTTCCTCTACGATGCTCCGCAGGGCCTTATAGATATGGCGCATCGGCTCGCCCAGGTTTTCCCGGCGGTGCGTCGTCATCAGGATGACCCGGTGGCGCAGGAAATCGATATGATTGAGCATTTCGTCTTCAAAGGTATAGGCCGGGTCGACGGTCTTCATCAAGGCGTCGATTACCGTGTTGCCCGTGACATAGATATTTTTTTCCGCTACGGCTTCTTTCAGCAGGTTGGCTTTCGCTGTCGCCGTCGGCGCAAAGTGAATGGCTGCAATGGAACCGGTCAGCTTGCGGTTCATTTCTTCCGGGAAGGGCGAATATATATTGCCTGTGCGCAGGCCCGCTTCCACGTGGCCTACGGGAATCTGCTGATAATACGCCGCCAGGGCTCCGGCGAAGGTCGTCGTCGTGTCGCCGTGAACGAGGACGATATCCGGCTTTTCCTGTTCCAACACGGATTTCAGCCCCATGAGGGATTTCGTCGTAATGTCGTATAACGTCTGTCCCTGCGACATAATATCTAAATCATAATCAGGCTCGATGCGGAATAACTCCAGCACCTGATCCAGCATCTGCCGGTGCTGGGCTGTAACGGCCACGACTGTCTGGATTTTATCGGCATGCTTTTTCAGTTCCAGTACGACCGGAGCCATCTTGATTGCTTCCGGACGCGTGCCGAATACAGTCATTACCTTAATCATAGAAATACCTCCTTAGACGAAACAATTCTACCCGCCTATTCTTTGCGGGTAGAATTGGCCGTTGTTTTTTGCAATATGCCAAGGCGTTTCGCCGTATAAATAATCACAGCAAGGACGACCAATACCGTCGCAATGCCTGTCTGATAACTTACGTTAGCGACAAACAGGGCTACGATCCCCAGAACGATGCTGACGAAATACATGATCAATACAGCTTGCTTCTGCGACATGCCTAAAGCCAGCAGGCGATGGTGCAGATGTCCCTTATCAGGCTGAAAAATGGGCACGCCGCTCATCTTGCGGCGGATAATAGCGAATAACGTATCCAAAATGGGCAGGCCCAGAGCGATGAGCGGCACTACCAACGCGATCGTCGCCGCCGTCTTAACCAGCCCCAGCACAGCTGCGACGGCCATCGTATAGCCCAGCAGCATACTTCCCGTATCGCCCATGAAAATCTTGGCGGGGTTAAAATTGTACTGCAAAAAGCCGAGAGCTGCTCCGGCCATTGCGACGATGATCATAGCCGGCAGGTACTGGTTCATGGTATAAGCCAGCAAAAACATCGATACCGACGCGATAAACGACACGCCGGCCGCCAATCCATCCAGGCCGTCAATCAGATTTACTGTATTCGTAAACCCGATAATCCAGAAAATCGTCACCGGAATAGCGACGAGCTCCGGCAGCACGATGAGCGTGCCGAAGGGATTTGTCAGCCATTCGATCTGAATTCCAAAGGCGATGGGAATACATGCCGCAACGATCTGTCCGACTAATTTTACTTTAGCCGGAATATTGCAGATATCGTCCCAAATGCCCAAGGCGACGATAGCCGTGCATCCCAGGAGAAGGCCCAGCAGCTCGTGGCGCACGGGTACGCAAAAGAGTACGGCCGCCATGAAGCCGACGTAGATAGCCAGCCCGCCCAGCCGCGGTATGGCGTGAGTATGGACCTTTCTCGCATTAGGTTTGTCAACGGCGCCGACTTTAATTGCCAACTTTTTAACGCCTGGCGTCAATACATATGCAACTATGAGGGCAATCAAAAACGGCACAAAATATTCAAGCACAACACACGCCTACTTTCCGTAACATCATTAGTTTGTCAGACTGCGCATCGGTGCAGGGATGCGTCCGCCGCGGGCGATAAATGCGTCCGACTTGTATTTATTTACGTTGATAATCGGGCAGTAGCCAAGAAGGCCGCCGAATTCAACCGTATCGCCGACGTCTTTGCCCGGAACGGGAATGACGCGGACGGCTGTCGTCTTGTTGTTAATCATGCCGATAGCCGCTTCATCGGCAATAATAGCGGAAATCGTCGCCGCCGACGTATCGCCGGGAATGGCGATCATGTCGAGGCCAACGGAGCACACGCAGGTCATAGCTTCCAGTTTTTCCAAGGTCAGGCTGCCTCTGCCGACGGCTTCCAGCATCCCCTTGTCTTCGCTGACAGGAATAAACGCGCCCGACAAGCCGCCGACGCGGGACGAAGCCATGAGGCCGCCCTTTTTCACCGCGTCGTTCAGCAAAGCCAGAGCCGCCGTCGTACCGCAGGCGCCGCAGCTTTCAAGACCCATTTCTTCCAAAATGTCGGCTACGCTGTCGCCGACAGCCGGCGTAGGAGCTAAGGACAGGTCGATGATGCCGAAGGGAACGTTGAGCCGCTTCGACGCTTCCATGGCGACGAGCTGCCCTACGCGGGTAATCTTGAAGGCCGTCTTCTTGATCGTTTCGGCAACGACATCGAAAGGTTCGCCCTTGACATTTTCCAATGCCCGTTTGACGACGCCCGGTCCGCTGACGCCGACGCTGACGCAGCAGTCGCCGTTCGTCACGCCGTGGAAGGCGCCGGCCATGAAGGGGTTGTCTTCAACGGCGTTGGAAAATACAACCAATTTCGCGCAGCCTAAGGCATCCTTATCCTTCGTCCGTTCGGCCAAATTCTTGAATACCCGGCCCATTTCAGCGATGGCATCCATGTTGAGGCCGGCTTTCGTCGAGCCGACGGCAACGGAGCTGCATACCAAATCGGTGCAGGCCAGGCTTTCGGCGATGGAGTCGATGAGACGGCGGTCGCCGTCCGTAAAGCCCCGTTCCACCAGCGCGGAAAAACCGCCGATGAAGTCGATACCGATTTCCTTCGCCGCCTTGTCGAGCGTTCTGGCGATTTCAACGTAATTCGTCAAATCGCTGGCTCCGGCTACCAGGCTGATAGGCGTAACGGCTACGCGCTTGTTAATGATCGGCACGCCGTATTCGCGGGCAATGTCTTCGCCCGTCTTGACGAGGTTCTCGCCGTACGACGTGATTTTATCGTAAATATTGCGGCATAATACCTTGCCGTCGCTGGAACAGCAGTCAAGAAGACTAATCCCCATCGTAATCGTACGGACGTCCAGATTATTCTTCTGTATCATTTGATTCGTTTCTAATACGTCATGGATTGTCAGCATACCCGGTTCTCCTTATCCTACTTGATGCATCGCATCGAAAATGGCCTGGTTCTGCGCCCGGATTTCTACGCCCAGGGCGTCGCCCTTTTCCCGCAGGATAGCCTGAAGGCCTTCCAAATCGACGGTCGACTGCTCCATGTCTACGATCATCGCCATATTGAAAATACCGTCCAAAATGACCTGATTTATCGTCATAATATTAATCTGGTGTTCTGCCATGACCTGGCTTACTGTAGCGATAATGCCAGTCCGGTCTACTCCGACTACGGTGATAACAACTTTCATGGGGATTCCACTCCTTTATTGCATATCTTTAATTTCTTTCTAATCTACCATGCCCTTTATTATACCATAAGTCAATCGCAAAATTCTACTGCTGCGCCACATAATAACGCCGTTTCGCCGCGCCGCTTACGGAAATTCCCCGGAAAAGAAAGGACACGCTTTCGCCCGTCCTTTCTTCTTTCCGTTAAGGTATAGTATTGTCTTATTTAGCCAAAGCCTTGGAAATCAGCGCCTTGCCTTCTTCCAGCAGCGCCGCCGCCTGTTCCTGGGATACGAAGCTTTCTGCATACAGCTTGTACAGATCTTCCGTACCGGACGGGCGCGCCGCTACCCAGCCGTCGTCGGTCGCGATCTTGACGCCGCCGATAGCGAAGTCGCCGTATGGGGACTTGGACAGCACCGCCTTGATTTCACTGCCGCACAGGGTCTTTTCCGTAACGTCGCTTTCCGTCAGGGAGCTGATCTGATCCTTTTCTTCCAGCGTCGCCGGCGCATCGCTGCGCATCGTGTACGGACGGCCCAGCTTTTCGCACAAATCATTGTAGTAGTCGATAGGCGATTTGCCCGTAACGGCCTTGATTTCCGCAGCTAAGAGGCACATGATCATGCCGTCTTTATCCGTCGTCCAGACGCTGCCGTCTTTCGCGACAAAGGAGCCGCCGGCGCTTTCTTCGCCGGAAAAGGCGATTTTACCTTCCGTGTACAAGGAGCCGAAATATTTAAAGCCGACGGGCACTTCGTAGCAGGGAATACCGAGCATAGCCGCCGAGCGGGCCAGCATATCCGTCGTGACAACGGTCTTGGCGATACCCCGTCCGGCAAAGTTGCGGTGAGTCATCAGATAGTGGGACGCCACCGTCAGGTAAGCGTTGGCCGAAATCATGCCCTGCGCGCCGGAAACGATGCCGAAACGGTCGTAGTCCGGGTCGTTGGCTAAAATCAGGTCGTATTTGTCCTTGCTCTGCGTAACGGCCGACATGACGTATGCCGACGAGCAGTCCATGCGGACCTTGCCGTCATGGTCGTAATTCATGAAGGTAAACTGCGGATCGTACGTATCATTGACGAAGTCGATGGGAATATGATACTGTTCCGAAATCTTGTGCCAGTAATTCATGCCCGAGCCGCCCAGAGCGTTGACCATAATGCGCAGGTTCGCGCCGCGGATAGCGTCCATATCGATAATGGATTCAAGTTCTGCCACATACAGTCCCTTGTAGTCGTACGGCACGACCCACTGGCTGTTCTTCGCGTCTTCATAGGACATGCTCTTGACTTCGGCGTTATGGCCGGCCAGCAGGCGGTTTGCTTCCGCTTCAATCGCCTTGGTAATATCCGATTCTGCCGGGCCGCCGGTAATCGGGTTGTACTTGATACCGCCGTGTTCGGGAGGATTATGGGACGGCGTAATGATCAAGCCGTCGGCCAGCTTTTCGCTGCGGCAGTCATTGTAGCGGAGAATGGCCCGCGATACGGACGGCGTCGGCACAAAGTCATTTTCGCTGTCTACATAAGCCGTAACGCCGTTAGCCGCCAATACGCCCAAGACCGTTTCATAGGCCAGCTTGGACAAATAGTGGGTATCTTCACCGACGAACAAGGGGCCTTCTGCGCCGAACTGCTTGCGGAAGTTGCAGACAGCCTGGGCAATAGCCGCGACGTGGTCGGCCGTAAAGCTGCCGTTTCCAGCCTGTCCGCGATGGCCCGACGTGCCGAAGCGCACCTGCTGATGCGGATCGCTTACGTCAGGATGAGTATTGGCATAGGCCGCCGCAATAGCCTGCAAATCAATATAATCCTCTTTTCTTACTTTCGTTCCTGCTAATTCATGTACTGCCATTTCTGATCACCTGATTCGATTTTGACAAGCATACTGCTTTTCTATACAATAAGAATGCAATATAAAGGCAAACTTACATTTACTGCTTGCAGCATGCTGCAAAAGTAATATTTTATGTTTATTATACCAAATTTTCTTGAATTACGACAGTAAGTTATCCAAAGAAAGGATGAAGACCCATGAAATGCATTTCCTGGAATGTAAACGGCCTGCGCGCCGTAATGAAAAAAGGATTTATGGATGTTTTTTCCGCTCTGGACGCCGATATTTTCTGCCTGCAGGAAACAAAGCTCCAGGAAGGTCAAATTGATCTGGACTTGCCCGGCTACGAGCAATATTGGAACTACGCCGACCGGAAGGGCTACAGCGGCACGGCCATCTTTACGAAACGCAAGCCCCTGTCCTGCTCGTACGGCATGGGCATCGACGAACACGACCATGAAGGCCGCCTGATTACGCTGGAATTCGATGACATATACTTCGTCACCTGCTACACCCCCAACAGTCAGTCGGAACTAGCCCGTCTCGACTACCGCATGACCTGGGAAGACGATTTTCGCCGCTATCTCGTCGAGCTCAACAAAACCAAGCCTGTCGTGCTGTGCGGCGACCTGAACGTGGCCCACGAAGAAATCGACTTAAAAAATCCCAAGACCAACCGCAAAAACGCCGGCTTTTCCGACGAAGAACGGCAGAAGATGACAGAACTGCTGGCCGCCGGATTTACAGACACGTGGCGCTATTTCTATCCTGACAAAGAAGGCGTGTACTCCTGGTGGAGCTATCGCTTCAAAGCTCGTCAGAACAACGCCGGTTGGCGCATTGACTATTTCATCACGTCCAAAGATTTGGACAGCCGGTTGGAACAAGCCGAGATCTACACCGACATCACAGGCAGCGACCATTGCCCAGTCGGATTAGTGCTGAAGTAAATCGTATACCTGCCTTTATAAAAATACCCCTGCCGGCGCGGCAGGGGTATTTGCATGCATATTTATGCTATCTATTAAAATGCGTTGTGAGAATATTCATAATACAAATCGGTCAGTTCATCCATCTTGTCGTTCATGACGACCATGAGATCCGAAGCGGCGTCGTAGTCGTTAACGGCCAAGGCCTTTTTAATCTTGGAGAAGATGGACAAGCTCTTATCCGTATCGCGGCCTAATTCCGTGCGGAGGGCGTTGATCTTCGTCCACCGTTCGGCTTCCAGCGGATTGGTATCGGCTTCCATGTGCAGCGGTTTTGCCGAAATGACCTTGGACAAGTTGTCGGGGATAATACGGAACTGCAGTTCCAAGGCCCAGCGATTCAGGGCGCCCAATTTAAACGATTCCATGATGCGCTTTTCAAAAGCCGGGCAGGCCAAAGTATCCAATTTTTCCGGATGGAGTTCGAGAGCTTTGAAGTTTTCCCATACGGTGCGCGGAGCTTTACCGAACATGGCGTCCCGTTCCGCTGCCGTGAATTCTTCAAATACGTCGACTTCAGAGCGATATGCCCGGTCTTTTTCCAGATAATCGGCGGCTTCGCCCGGTTTCTTAGACAGCTCAGCCAGCAATTCGGCCGGCGTCTTGCCGCTGGAAAGGGCGTACTTAATGCCGTCGAGAGCGCTGAGGTAGCCCATGGCGATGGCGATATACGTGTTGGTAAAGGGGTTGGGAGCGCGCAGCTCGAAGCGGGTTCCGTTCGGGCTGTCAACGCTGCGGATTAAGCCGATCAGGACGGAACGATTACGGGTCGGAACGTCCGGCGTTTCGCCGCCCAGGGACGTTACGATGCAGACCGGCGCTTCAAAGCCCGGTTTCAAGCGGTTCAGCGAGTCCGTCGTCGCCGAAACGAAGGGATTCATGACTTCATAGTGCTTCAGTATGCCCATGATAGCGCCGTAGCCGAGGGACGACATAAATTCTTCATTCATATCGTCGGGGTTGAACAGGTTGACGAATTTGCCGCTCTTTAAGATAGCGCCCAATCCGAAGTGGGTGTGTTCGCCGGAGCCGGCAACACCCTGAATCGGTTTGGCCTGGAAGGTAACTTCGAGACCGTTTTCGCGGAATACTTCGCGGACGATGATGCGGGCTTGGATTTCGTTGTCCGCCGTCTGTACGGGATCGTTGGTAAATTTCCAGTCGACTTCGATCTGTTCCAATACGAAAATCAATTTGCCCGAATCGTCAATCTGAGCTTTAATGCCGCCGACTTCCTTATGGCCCATTTCAGGATTGAGGCCGTATTTTTCAAGACGTTCGACAGTCTGTTCCAAGGCCGTGCGGACGACGCCGTGCGTGCGCTGCCAGTACTGTTCCTGCAATTTCTGAGAAGCCGAAAGGAGGCGCGTTTCTACGTCCTGGCTCGGTGTCTTGACCCAGAATTCCAATTCCGTCGCTGTCGTGAATACGATTTTTTCGATGTCGTCGGGATTTACAGACAAGCCTTTAATCCCGTATTTTTTAATCAGCGCTAATATCTGTTCGCCAACATAATCCGTCGTATTGCGGAGAATCGAACGGGAATCGATGTAGCCCGTCGCATGGCACAAAAAGCTCGGAATACGCAGTGTGCCTACAGGACGGCCCGTAGCCGGGTCGATATTACCGTCGTTGTAGTCTACGAACCAGTTGACGCTAGGATCTGCTTTCATATCGACGCGAGCGTCCGACAATGTAGCAATCCCGGGAAGTACCACAGAAGAACCATCAGTCTGCACAGCCGTGCCGTTGAAGAATTTTTCATAATCGTCGAAAAATACGGAAATAGGAATCTTTTCATCCGTATCGTTGCCGGCCAGATCGACACCGACGAGAGATACGAACTTAATTTCCGGGTGCTGTTCCAATAACGCCAGCACGCCTTCCTTGCCATACTGCCCTGCCGGAATTACGTATACCAAATCATCTTTTACCATAGGTACATCCTCCTTTTAATACAAAAAGACTCCGCCCCTGCTATCTTTTCAGATATAGGTTCGAAGTCTTCTTTGACTTTGCATACATGATTTTGTTGTCGTAAATCATGTTAAAATAATACAATCAATTAGTTTATTTGTCAATATATTTTATGATAAAAACTAATTATGTTGTAAAATTTCTTTGACAATAGCCGAAACAACTTTTCCGTCGGCCTTGCCCTTTACATGCGGCATAACCGCCTTCATGACGTCACCCATCTTCATACCGTCGTTTCCGGCGACGATGTCCGTCACGATTTTCCGGATTTCATCTTCCGAAAGCTGCTTGGGCATATACTTTTCCAGGACGGCCATTTCTGCCTTTACCTGTTCTACCAGATCGGCGCGGCCGGCCTTTTCAAAATCTGCCAACGATTCTTTGCGCTGTTTCATTTCTTTCGCAATGACTGCTCCGACGCCGGCGTCGTCTAATTCGCATTTGCCGTCGATTTCCGTATTGCGGATAGCCGAGCGGACCATGCGGATCACCGATAACGCCGTCTTTCCTGCTTCTTTCGCTTTCATTGCGTCTTTCATGTCCTGAAGCAGTTGTTCCTTTAGAGACATGGTATCACCCTTCTTACTGTTGACGATTATGCTCTGTATTTCCGTTTACGTGCTGCTTCGGATTTTTTCTTTCTCCGTACACTCGGTTTTTCATAGTGTTCGCGTTTCCGTACTTCGGAGAGAACACCTGCCTTTTGGCAAGAACGTTTGAAGCGGCGAAGTGCGCTGTCCAACGTTTCGTTTTTACCTACTTTGATTTCTGCCATCTATTATCCCTCCCTCCAAATTATGTTAGGGAGTGCTTTTATTGCACACAATGAAATTATACTCAAAATGAGTCATTTTGTCAAATGGGACTGACTGACCGCCCTTGCATCGTTACACAGGCCGCAATGCCAGCAACCATGAGCTGTTTCGCCGCATTGTTATCCCCTTTCGGCAGGAGCATCGTACGATGGAGACAACATAAATCTGTCAAATAGGCTCTATATTGCAGTAAAAATATCGTAATATCCCGCCTACTCGCGAATAAATTGGCTGAATACGTAATTCCCATAATCCCGGCCCAAGGCAGTCATGCGGCAGCCGGCCGGCGTTGCCTCCAACAGTTTCTGTGCCAGAAGACGATGCAGCACGTCGGCAAACTCGTCTTCTACAGAACAGCCGAAGCGCTGCTGAAAATCAGCGTAGTCAATGCCTTTGCGCATGCGCAGGGCTAAAAAACAATAGTCTTCAACGGCTCGGTTTCGGCCGATGGAAATGCGTTCCGCCGCCGCGTCTTCCCTGCCGGCCTTGCGGATATACAGGGGAATATTCGCAATATTAGCCCAGCGTTCGTCATGATAAAAGGAATGAGCTGACGGCCCGAAGCCGACGTACGGTTCGTACTGCCAGTACTTGCAGTTGTGCCGGGACAAACAGCCGGCCTTGGCATAGCTGGAAATTTCATAGTGCGAAAAGCCCAGCCGGTACATAGACCGATGAACGGCCTGCCCCATTTGTTCTATCTCCTCGTCGTTCGGAAGAAGGCAGCGGCCTTTGCGCAAATCATCCCACAAGGGCGTATGCTCTTCTACGATAAGGCTGTATATGGACGCGTGGCATACGGGCAAGGACGCAAGCTCTTCCATATCGGCGCGGACCATCTCTTCCGTCTGCCCCGGCAGGCCGTACATGAGGTCGATGGAAATATTTCTGACGCCGCCGTCCCAAACGGCCTGCACAGCTCGTTTTCCCTCGTCTGCCGTGTGAACCCGTCCGAGAAAGCGCAGCATACCGTCGTCGAAGGACTGAATGCCGAGGCTCACGCGGTTGACGCCAAGATCCGCCAGCTCGCGGACGTACTGGCGGCTCACGCTGTCCGGATTCGCCTCTACTGTAATTTCCGCATCGGCGGCAATGTCAAAATGCGCCTCGAGGCATTTCATGATGGAGCCGATTTGGCCGGCCCGCAGCAGCGACGGCGTACCGCCTCCGAAATAAACAGTATCAGCCTGCTCCCCGCGGGGAAACAGGCTGATTTCGCGGCATACGGCGTCGACGTAGGCGTCGATATACGATTCGACGCCGCTGTACGACGGAAAGTCGCAGTACCGGCATTTTTTGACGCAAAACGGGACGTGCACGTACAGGCCGATCATTTGTCGTCTACCTGCAGGACGGCCATGAAGGCTTCCTGAGGAATTTCGACGGTGCCGAACTGCTTCATGCGCTTCTTCCCTTCTTTCTGCTTTTCCAGCAGTTTGCGCTTACGCGTAATATCGCCGCCGTAGCACTTGGCCAATACGTCCTTGCGCAGGGCCGCGACGTTTTCCCGGGCAATAATCTTGTTGCCCAGTGCGGCCTGGATGGGGATCTGGAACAGCTGGCGCGGAATAAGGCTGCGCAGCTTTTCGACGAGAGCCCGGCCGCGGCGGGCGGCAAATTCGCGATGTACGATGACGCTCAGGGCGTCGACGACTTCGCCGTTGATGAGGATATCCATCTTCACCATAGGCGAGGACTGATACCCGTTGAGCTCGTAATCAAGAGACGCATACCCTCGCGTCGCCGATTTCAAAACATCGAAATAGTCGTATAATATTTCACACAACGGAAGATTATATACAAGAGAAACTCTCGTTTCATCGAGATAATCCATCGTCTCATACTGGCCGCGGCGATTTTGGGAAATTTCCATGACCGTGCCGACCATTTCCTTCGGAATGATAATCGTCGTCTTGACGAAGGGTTCTTCGATATGATCGATTTTCGTCATATCCGGCATGAGAGCCGGGTTGTCTACCTCAACCATCGTGCCGTCCGTGCAGTACACGTGGTAAATAACAGACGGAGCCGTCGTAATCAGCGTCAGGCCGTATTCCCGCTCCAATCGTTCGCGGACGACGTCCATGTGCAGCAGGCCCAGAAAGCCGCAGCGGAAACCAAAGCCCAAGGCCGTCGACGTCTCCGGTTCAAATAACAGGGCCGCATCGTTGAGGTGAAGCTTTTCCAGGGCGTCGCGCAGGTTATCGTAATCGTTCGTTTCAACGGGATATAAGCCGCAGTATACCATCGGCACGGCTTTGCGGTAGCCCGGCAGGGCTTCCGACGCCGGATTATCGGCCAGCGTCACCGTATCGCCGACGCGGCAGTCGCGGACGTTCTTCATGCTGGCAGCTAAATAGCCTACGCTGCCGCATTCCAGCGACGGCACGGGATACATCTGCGGCAGGAAAACGCCCGTTTCGATGACTTCGAATTCCTTGCCCGAAGCCATCATGCGGATGCGGTCGCCAGGCTTGACGCTGCCTTCCATGATGCGGATGTTGGCGATAGCCCCTTTGTACGGGTCGAAATGGGAGTCGAAAATAAGAGCCCGCAACGGTTTGTCGGGAGCGTCGGCCGGCTCGGGAACGTGCTTTACAATCGCTTCGAGCACGTCGTCTATGCCGACGCCGGTCTTCGCGCTGACCAGTATAGCTTCCGACGCGTCCAGTCCGATAAGGTCTTCAATTTCCTTACGCACCCGGTCGGGATCGGCGCTGGGCAAGTCAATCTTATTGATGATAGGAATGATTTCCAAATCATGTTCCAAGGCCAAGTACACGTTTGCCAATGTCTGCGCTTCTACGCCCTGCGTTGCATCGACGATGAGCAGCGCCCCCTCGCAGGCCGCCAAGCTGCGGGATACTTCGTAGTTGAAGTCGACATGGCCCGGCGTGTCGATTAAGTTCAGCGTGTACTGATGACCGTCTTTCGCATCGTACATGAGACGCGCCGACTGGGCTTTGATGGTAATGCCTCGTTCACGTTCCAAATCCATCGTATCGAGCAGCTGATCTTCCATTTCACGCTGCGAAACGGTCCCTGTCCGTTCCAGCAGCCGGTCGGCCAGCGTCGATTTCCCATGGTCTATATGGGCAATAATTGAAAAATTGCGAATATATTTTGTCGCCACGTTATCTCTCCTCTTTCAGTATTTCAATTTACATAATGATGCCGCCGCCTAAAACGCGGTCGCCCGTCTCGGCGTCGTACAGGACCAGTGCCTGTCCCGCCGTGACCGCCCGCTGGGGCTGGTCGAAGGTAACGCAGATACGGCCATGTTCTTCCAGTTGGACCGTGCAGGACGATTCCTTGGCGGCATAGCGTATTTTTCCCAAAGCGCGGAAGCGTCCTTCAGGCTCTCCTTCTACCCACGATACGCCTTCGGCCCGTACCTCTGCAGAAAATAAATCGTCGTTCGAACCGACGACGACCTGGTTACGAGCCACATCCAGTGCCGTAACGTAATACGGCCCGCCGGGACCGCCCAAATTCAAGCCGCGGCGCTGGCCAATTGTATACGCCGGAATGCCTTCGTGCCGGCCGACGACTCGGCCGTCTGCATCGACAAAATTTCCGGCCTTAAACATGCCGGCCCGTTCCCGGCGCAGAAATCCCTTGTAGTCATTATCGGGAATAAAGCAAATATCCTGGCTCTCCGGTTTATTAAACACGGGCAACCCCCATTCCTGCGCCATCGCCCGCGTATCGCTTTTTTCAAAATCAGCCATAGGGAACAAGACGTGGGGAAGCAGATCCTGCGTCAGCTGATACAGCACGTACGATTGATCCTTGCGCCGGTCTGAACCGCGAAGCAGCGTATACACGCCCCGTTCCGCATCGTAGGCCGTGCGGGCATAATGCCCCGTCGCCAGCAGGTCGGCGCCTCGACGGCGCGCTTCGTCCCACAGCCGGCCAAATTTAACGCACCGATTGCAGGCGACGCAGGGATTGGGCGTCTTTCCCCGACTGTAAGCGTCGATAAAATATTCTACGACATCGCGCCGGAAGGTATCGCTAAAGTCCAGCGTATCATGGGGAATTCCCAATATATCGGCTACCGCCTTGGCATCGTCGGCGCTTTTTTCCGCCGCTTCGCCGTCCCACAGGCGCATCGTAATGCCGATGACATCATATCCCTTTCGTTTCAGCAGCGCCGCCGTAACGGAACTGTCCACGCCGCCGCTCATGGCAACGGCAACTCGTTTCTGCATGGTATATTCCCCCCCTTTTTGCACGACGCGGCTCTGCCGCATCTGCCGTCTCTGCAAGACAATACAGCGGCCGGCGCCCGTTTGCTCCAGGAGCCGCCGCTAGTGTACCACATAGTAGTCAAAGCTTCCTGTATTGAAGCCTATTATTAATAATATCATAATATATTGGCAGTGGCTAGTAACAGCCGCATAAAAAAGGGCCGCATCAGCGCAGCCCTTTGAAAATCACATCTTATCTGTTTTTTATAACCTTTTTCAGCACGATGACCACCGGCACGGTAATAATGGCCGACACCACGGCTTCGGGAATCCCGTTGAACAGGCAGACGCCTACGATGATGTTGACGACGTTATCCAAGGGAATATTGCGGAGCTCGGCAAAGTCCTTTGCATAAATCAGGTAAATACCGCCCATAACGCCGACCGTATTGATGACCGAACCGGTAAAGCCGGCAACAGCCAGACTGAACGATTCCTTGTGAATCGCCTTCCATACGGCTTTATACACATAATAGGTCCCCAAGCCGATCAGTACGCGGGGAACGACGGAAATCAGCGGATTTAAAAAGGCGAAGGACAATACGACAGGCGTCGTAATCGCCTGAAAAATACTGAAACAGCCGAAGATAAAGCCAACCATAACGCCGACGCGCGGCCCGGCTACCAGAGCGCCGATAATAACAGGCACGTGCAGGATCGTCGCTTTCATCAGCGGCAGGGGAATGAATCCATACCCCGTCAAGCCTAACAACATCGTAATTCCCGACAGCATACCGACGATAGTCAGCTCCCGCGTCGTCAGCAAGGCCCGTTTACGGACGCCGCCCGGCGCTTTGACACCCATTTCTTTTTGCATACATAATTCCTCCGTTCTCGCTCTTCAAAACAAAGATACAAGTCGCATATCGTATCACAGCACTGCTTTCAGGCCCTCTTCCAGTCCCGCTCTTCCGATGCCAACCGGATCATAACGCATACAGACCTGCAACAGCCATGCGTAGTATATCATACTTGCTGTCCCTTGCCAATAGATTTTGCAAAATTTGTGAAAATTGCCACAAGCTTGAAAAGAAGTCTGAAATATGGTAAACTATTGCCTGTCATATAAGCGAGTGTGGCGGAATGGCAGACGCACCAGACTTAGGATCTGGCGTCGTACGACGTAAGGGTTCAAGTCCCTTCACTCGCACCAACTCAGGCAGAATCAGCAGTCGCTGGTTCTGTCTTTTTTCGTTGACATTATAAAATCTGGTGTCTTTGACATCATTTTGCCCCCATCACCAGAGCATCAGCAACCCTCATATTCTCCCGCACCGGTGCTGCCGTCGTTGCAATCCTAAAAATAGCTTTTTTCCATATACTAATATGCCCACATCGTATCTCGTTATTCTCAAAATTCATATCAATTTTATTCTCAATTACTATAGACATTTTGAGAGAGTAGGTATATACTATAGGAACATCCCATACTGCGCAGCGACATAGTACTGAAATGGTTTTTCTTAGGAGGAATGCCTTATGAAATTCGCTAAATTTGTATTGCCTTACGTATTAATTTCGCCGGTATCCATAGCCGTATTCTTCATTGCCCTCTTTGTGTCCTGCATCGCCATTGAATTCGTCATGAACGGCATGCTGCATGCATTGGGAATCTTTTCCCTCGTATCGCAGGCTTTCCGCAATATTTTCGTATCCGCAGCCGGTTCCGGCATTTCCCTGATTGCTGCCGCGTTGTTCATGAATAAGGCAGTTCATGAAATGAGGCAGCTTCAATTTATACATTAGAATATACAGCATTTGACACTCTGCATACACTGCAGAGTATTTTTTTGCCGTTTTACAATCACTCTCTGCCAAAAGCCTCGTTCATCCGCTCTAAAAACAACTCCGCTGCCGGCGAGAACACCTGATACTTTTTCCAGATGACGTTCATGCCCGACTCCAATAACGGCATCAGCGGGCGAAAACAAAGGGGACTGTCTTCCGACGTATGAGCCAGCTTATCGAGGGTCACGGCATAGCCTATACCGGCTTCCACCATAATGGCCGCGTTGTACACGAGATTAAACGTCGTCACGACATGGAGCCTGTCAAAATCGTCTCCGAACCAGTCGGCAAACTCATTTTCCGTCCGACGCTGTGTCATGACCTGCCGCGAGCAGATGAGAGGCACGTCGAGAAGGTCCTCTTTCCGAATGCTCTCTTTGGCTGCCATGGGGCTATCCTTTCGCATGATAACGCCCCAGCGGTCCCTGCTGGGCAAATTGATGTAATCGTACTTGGAAATATCGGCGGGCTGAATCAGGATGCCGAAGTCGAGAAGCCCCTTGTCCAGCCGTTCGGTTACATCTTCGGCGTTGCCGCTGTGCAAATGATAATGAATATCCGGATATTCCTCCTGCAGCTCCCGGATGATTTCGGCAATCTGCCGGATAGCCTGCGTCTCGCCGCCGCCGATGTAAATATCGCCGCTTACGGCGTTTTCCCTGGCCAAAAACTCTGCTTCCGTCTTGTCGACCATGGAAATGATTTCTTCCGCCCGTTTGCGCAGCCGCATCCCTTCCGGCGTAAGGACGACACGATGGCTCTTTCGCATCAAGAGCTGACAGCCTAATTCTTCTTCCAAGTCCTTAATCTGCCGCGACAATGTCGGCTGCGTCAGGTGAAGAAAATTCGCCGCTCCCGTAATGTTCCCCTCGCGGGCTACGGCTAAAAAATACCGAAGCACTCTCAGTTCCATGCTCTCTCCTCCTCTATCACTGCTGCCGTCGTATTCTTTATATATCTTTAAGTTCTTCTTTTGATTTTCATTATGGCCTCCTATGAAATGCCTGTCAAGTATATCATGAGATAAAATCAAAGCATTAGCTATATATCTGCATCGGCGTTACAATAAAGACAGCAAGGAGGTGACCTCGAATGACCGCAGCCGCAGAAACCGATATATTCAAGATACAACGGAATCTGTCCGACGCCGGATTCGCCCCTTCCCTGATTCAGAAATTTCTCAGCCTATCTCAGCAAAAAAAGCGAAAGGAGCAGTATCTGCTGCTGGCTCGCCATCGGGCGGAGCTGCTCGAGGAATTACATCATACGCAGTATAAAATCGACTGCCTCGACTACATGGTCTACGCCATGAAAAAAGAGGACAAGCCGACTGATGAACATGTATGAGGAGGTACATATGAAACGAACGACTTTAGCTAAGAAACTTCGGATAGCCCTGGCCGTCATGGCGTTCGCCGGCTGCGCGACGAGTTTCGCCGCCGACGACACAGCAGATGCGGCCGCGTCGCCGGCTGCAAAGACACAAAATGAAATGAAAAGACAACTTACAAGGGAGGCAACCTATATGGAAGAACAATTGACATTAACACAAGAATGGGATAAAACATTCCCCAAAAGCGATAAGGTCAACCACCGCAAAGTCACATTCCACAACCGCTACGGCATTACCCTCGCCGCCGACCTGTACGAACCGAAGCGCTATGAAGGCAAGTTAGCGGCCATCGCCGTCTGCGGGCCCTTCGGCGCCGTCAAGGAACAGGCTGCGGGCCTGTACGCCCAGGCCATGGCCGAACGAGGATTCCTGACCATCGCCTTCGACCCGTCCTTTACCGGCGAAAGCGGCGGCCAGCCGAGATACGTCGCCTCGCCGGACATCAACACAGAAGACTTCCAGGCTGCCGTCGATTTTCTCTCCGTTCAGGATAACGTCGACCCGGAAAAAATCGGCATCATCGGCATTTGCGGCTGGGGCGGCATGGCCCTGAACGCCGCGGCTATCGATACGCGCATCAAAGCAACCGTCGCCTCGACGATGTACGATATGACCCGCGTGACGGCCAACGGCTATTTCGACGCTGAAAACAGCGAAGAAGCGCGCTACGCAAAGCGCAAAGCCTTGAACGCCCAGCGCACGGAAGATTACAAAAAAGGCTCCTATGCCTTAGCCGGCGGACTTCCCGACGAACTTCCAGCCGACGCCCCCTTCTTCGTAAAAGATTACTACGATTATTACAAGACGAGCCGCGGCTATCATCCCCGTTCGCTCAATTCCAACGGCGGCTGGAACGTCACGTCGTCCCTGTCGTTCCTGAACATGCCCATCCTGCAGTATGCCGATGAAATCCGCAATGCCGTCCTGATTCTCCATGGCGAAAAAGCCCATTCGTGCTACTTCAGCCGCGACGCCTATGCCAAATTAAAGGGCGATAATAAAGAACTCCTGATCATCCCCGGCGCAGTTCATACCGATTTATATGATAAAACCGACGTGATTCCCTTTGATAAAATGACGGAATTTTTCCGAGCCAATTTATCCTAATTATCTCGTTTCACCACTGCATCTGTACAGACGTCAAGGGAGGTATTACCAATGCCTACGACTGCCATTCCCTCTATAATCCTGAATAACGGCGTATCCATGCCGATATTAGGCCTAGGTATCTACGCCCTCCACGGCGCGGACTGCGAGCGCGCCGTCTGCGAAGCTGTCGACCTGGGCTACCGCCTGTTCGACACGGCCCAGATGTACGGCAACGAAAGAGAGCTGGGCAATGCCCTGAAAATCTGCGGCGTGCCGCGGAAAGAAGTATTTATCACGACGAAGCTCTACTCGCCCACAACGACGTATAAAAAAGCCAAAGCCGCCATTACGGAGTCCCTTAAGGCTTTGCAGACCGATTATATCGACCTGCTGCTGATCCACGAGCCTTACAGCTCGTCCCTCGAAATGTATGAAGCCATGAAAGAAGCCTATGAAGACGGTAAAATCAGGGCTTTAGGCATTTCCAATTTCAGCGCCGCCCGCTATTTAAACTTCATTCAGTCCTGCGGCGTCATTCCGGCTGTCAATCAAGTAGAAGCCCACGCCTTTTATCAGCAAAAGCATTTGCAGGCCGTCCTTGAACAACACGGCACGCGCATGGAAGCATGGAGCCCCTTTGCGGCCGGAAAGAACCATTTCTTTACCAATCCTATATTGCAGTCCATCGGCAAAAAGTACGGCAAGACGGTGGCTCAAGTCGGCCTGCGCCTCCTCGTCCAGCGCGGCGTCGTCGTCATTCCCAAGTCAGGCCATGCCGGCCGGCTGAAACAAAACCTCGACATTTTCGATTTTTCCTTATCCGACGAGGACTTGCGGCAAATTCAGTCCCTAGAAGGCGAACGCAGCTTATTCGGCTGGTACGATTAGACGCAATGTCATCATAAAACTTATCATGCACAACTAAACGGCAAAGAACGAGCACGATTCTCTTCTTTGTCGTTTTTCTTGACAACCTGCGCCGCCGCAGGCCATACTAAATGCATATTCATTAATTTACAGGAGGCTGCCATGACATTTGCATACTTAGTAATGGGCCCGTTCGACAGCCGGACGGACCGCGCCGCCATACACGACGGCATGATACAGGTAATCGGCGTCGCCGACGTGCAGGACGCGATTGCCGTCGCCAAAGAATTGCAGGAACAAGGAATCAGCTGCATTGAGCTGTGCGGAGCCTTCGGGCCGGAGAATGCCAAGAAAATCATCGACGCGACGGGAAATACCATTCCCATCGGCTTTGCAACGCACCTTCCCGAGCAGGAAACTCTGTATCAAGCTACCTTCTCCGCATAATAGGAACGATAAAAAATGGACTGCCAGCGCATGACGGGCAGTCCATTTTTTATCGTCTCATATGAAGTTCTGTATCATCGGCCTCTGCCGACGAATCGTCAGGCAGCTATCAGGCCTTCATCTTTTTGATTTCTTCTTCCAGTACGGGCATGACTTCAAAGAGGTCGCCGACGATGCCGTAATGAGCAAACTGGAAAATAGGAGCGTCGGGATCGGTGTTGACGGCAATGATGATGTCCGAATCCTGAACGCCTAATTTATGCTGAATCGCGCCGGATACGCCGAGAGCAATGTAAATCTTCGGCGCAATCTTCTTGCCTGTAATACCGATCTGAATATCGTGCAAGGCCCAGCCGTTGTCGACGAGGGGCTTCGATACGCCGAATCCGGCTCCGATCGCTTCAGCGAAGGCTTTTACCTTGTTCATGCCTTCTTCATCGCCTACGCCGCGGCCTGCGCCGACGACAATTTCTGCTTCTTCCAGGCTCAGTTCCGCAACGTCGGCTGGCAGCGCTTCGAAAGCCGTGACCTTCTGTACGGCCTTCAAGCCGCCCAAATCAACGGTTTCCGTAATGATTTCACCGCTGCGGCTGTCGTCGAATCCATTGCCGCGGAAAATCTTGTCGCTGATCGTAGCCAGCTGGGGACGGGTCGTCGTCAAAATCTTGACGAACAGCTTGCCCGTATAGGCCGGACGAATCCAGGTCAGCGTATCGTCGTCGCCTTCATAGCGGACGTCGATGCAGTCGGCGACGAGGCCCAAATTCATTGCGGCAGATAAGCGGCCGCCCAAATCGCGGCCGTTATTGGACGCGCCGATGAGGATAACGCTCGGTTCGTATTTTTTAGCGACTTCTTCTACGGCCTTCGTGTATAATACCGAATCAAAGGCCGCCAATTCGGGATTGTTGACGACTACGACGGCGTCGGCGCCATAGGAAATCACATCCTGCGCGGCCTTTTCATCGCCTACGACGAGGCCGACTAATGTATTGTTGCGGGCATCGGCCAATTCACGGCCTTTGCCCAATAATTCAGCACTGAGGGGGCTTACCTTTCCATCTGCGACTTCGACGTAAACCCAGACATTTTGTTTCAATTCCATGATACGGCCCTCCTTATAACAATTTCTTTTCCGCTAATGTGCCGACGAGATTCTTGGCGGCTTCAGCAGCTGTAGCGCCGCTGATCATCGTGCCGACGGGATGAGGCTCGGGAGCAAACATTTCCGTAACCTGCGTAGCCGAGCCGGCTTTGCCTGCTTCCTGAGCGTCCAGGCCCAAATCTTCCAGGCGAAGGACATCGAATACGGCTTTCTTCGCCATCATCGTGCCTCTGACCTTAGGCTGGCGCGGCGTGTTCATCGTTTCCATGACCGAGCAGACCGCCGGCAAGGTAACTTCTACCGATTCGATGCCGCCGTTGACTTTGCGCGTGCCTTTGACGACGCCGCCGTCGACAGCGATCGATTCGGCATAGGACAAGAGGGACATGCCCAGATGCTGGGCCACGGCCGGAGGAATCTGGCCCGTATCGCCATCGGTCGAGCGCTTGCCTGTAATGACCAAGTCAGCGCCGCCGATTTTTTCAATCGCTTTCGCCAAAATTTTTCCTGTTGCCAATGTATCTGAGCCTGCCATCCGTTCATCCGAAACGAGGACGCCTTTATCTGCGCCGATAGCGATGCCCTGACGCATGACTTCGCCGGCCAGGGCCGTCCCCATCGTCACGAGGGTAACGGTGCCGCCGACGGCTTCTTTAACGGCTACGGCCGCTTCGATAGCGTTCATATCCACGGGGTTGAGCATGGACGGAGCGCCGACGCGGACGAGATTATGATCCTTTGCGTCGATTTGGATATCTGAAACGGCAGGTACTTGTTTTACCAAAACTACGATATTCATATTCGAACCTCCTTCGTGTTGCTGAATACTGGTCTGTTTCTTTTTATATTATGCCATAGTTTTAAAAAATAATCAACTAATAATAGATATTATTTATTAGTTTTACAAAAAATATACCTAGCAGGAAATTTTCAAATCCTCCTATACAAAAACTGCCTGCACAGCCATAAGGAAAAAGGCCTCGGAGAGTATCTCCAAAGCCTTTTTTCTTATTTTTCCGCTGGCTTTTGCTTCTCCGAACTTTTTTTCTCCACCGCGCAGCACGACGGGCAGCCTCCAGAGCATCCGCCGCTGCAGCATCCTTTCGTTCCCTTAAACAAACCGACAACATGGCGAAGGATGTATGCCGCGGCAGCCAGTACGACGACGGCGATGATAATATTGGAAAGGGTCATGATACCCGCTCCCTTCTGCAAATAATAGATGTGCAAATAGTGGCCGACGCCAGGCGCCAACCACCATTTGCATATAGTATAGAATATATTTATGCGCCTAAGCCAAGCAGTAAGGACCCATGATACGTAACGAATGCCAATACATAGGCGAGAACGACGCACATACCGTTTAAGAGGAACAGCATCTTCCAGGAGTTTGTTTCGCGCTTGATGACCGCCATGGCCGCGACGCAGGGCATGTACAGCAGGGTAAATACCATCAGGGCCAAGCCCACAGCCGGGTTAAAGCTCGGGTCTTCCTGCAAATACGTTACGAGGTTTTCCTGGTCTTCTTCGTCAGCCTGTACGCTGTAAATCGTAGCCAGCGTAGAAACCATGACTTCTTTCGCAGCCGAGCAGGCCACGATGCCTACGCCGATTTTCCAGTCGAAGCCGAGAGGCGCGATGACCGGTTCAATAAAATGACCAATGGTAGCAGCATAGCTTTGAGAAATTTTTTCCGACGCTTCTTGTTCGTCGAGAAGGGCGATATTGTCGTCGGCGGCAACCTTCAAATCATACAGAGGCAAGGCCTGAGCATATACGGCCGGATTCTGTTCCTGTAAGGCGGCAAAGCCGGCAGGATATGCAGGTTCTTCTGCCGCAACCGTTTCTTCAGATGCAGCTTCTTCGCCTTCCGCTTCTTCCGGAGCTTCCGCCGCCGCAATCATCGATTCATACATGCCGTTTAATTCCGCATTATCTTCCAGAGAAGCGATGCCGTAGCCCTGAAGGACGGCAGCCTGCTGTACTTCCATCTGTTCTTCTACGTTTGCCCGGGCCGCTTCAAAATCCTGAGAGTATTCGACGTCCATGGGATAAGCTGTTAAGAACCAAACGATGATGGACGCGCCGAGAATAAAGGTACCGGCTTTTTTCAGGTACAATACGCTCCGTTCCCACATATGCATGAGCACGTCTTTTACCGTCGGAATATGATAGGGCGGCAATTCCATGACGAAAGGTTCTTTTTCACCTTTAAAAAGAGTATGACGGAGTACGACGGCAACTAAAATCGCAACGATAATCCCTAACAGGTAAATGCCAAATAAGACGGTACCGCCGTTTCCGGAGGCTCCAAAAAAGGCCGCGATGAGCAAAGTATAGACAGGTAAGCGAGCGCCGCAGCTCATGAAGGGCGCAGCGAAGATCGTAACGAGGCGATCCTTTTCATTGTCCAGCGTACGAGCGGCCATAATGCCCGGAACGGTGCAGCCAAAGCCGAGGATCATCGGGATAAAGGACTTGCCGTGCAGCCCCATGGCGCGCATGACGCGGTCGATGAGGAAGGCGGCGCGGGCCATATACCCCGTGTCTTCCAGCAAACTGATAAAGAAATACAAGATAACGATAAGGGGCACGAAGCTCATAACCGAACCGACACCGCCGACGACGCCGTCGACGACAAGGGAGCGAATCTGTTCGTCGGCAATGACGCCGCTAAGCCAGTCGCCAAGCATGCCGAACAGCGTATCCAACCATTCCTGCGGATAGGCGCCGATATCGATAACGGCCGTAAACATAGCCCACATCAAAGCTAAGAAAATAGGAATACCTAAAATGCGGTGCGTCAGGACGCGGTCGATTTTATCGGACAACGTATCGCCTGTCCCGACAGCGATGACGGAATGATTGAAGGCCTGTACGGCAAACTGGTGGCGGCACTGGGCAAAATAGAAATCCAAATCGATTTTATCCTTCAAATCATTGCGCATCTTCGACGCTAAGTTGAGGATATTCTGCATCCCGTCCATACTTCTAATCTTAGCCACGACGTCCGAATCGTTTTCCAGCAGTTTGACGGCCAGCCAGCGGATAGGATAATCAATGATGCCGGTTTTATTAATAGCATCCGTCAATTCCTGGACATACGGTTCTACGTCTGCGCCGTAATCCACTTTAGCATTAACAAGATTTTGCGTCTTATTCTCATCGGCAATAACCACTAAAAGGTCTTTCGTACCTATATTTTTGCTGCCGATAAGGGGAACGACGACGGCGCCGAGCTCTTCGCCCAATTTCTTTAAATCAATTTTGACGCCCATGCGTTCGGCAATATCCATCATGTTCAGGGCCACGACGACAGGACGGCCTAATTCAACGAGCTGAGCAGCCAGGTACAGGTTGCGTTCCAAATTGGACGCGTCCAATACGTTTACGATAATATCAGGTTTTTCATTGATGATGACGTTTCTGGCTACGACTTCGTCAAGAGAGCGAGCCGTCAGGCTGTATGTGCCCGGCAAATCGACAAACAATAATTCTTTGCCGCCGAAAGAACAATGGCCTTCCTTCTTTTCGACTGTAACGCCGGGGTAATTCCCTACGTGCTGCTTCGCGCCTGTGATGTTGTTAAAAATTGTCGTCTTCCCGCAGTTAGGATTCCCAGCGAGGGCGATTTTTATCTTTTCCGCTTGTTCCATACCTACTAATTTCCCCCTTCTACAGCTACGCTGATCATAGCTGCTTCATTCATGCGCAGCGCCAAGGCGCATCCCTTCACTTTGACCTCGATGGGATCACCCAGCGGGGCTTTCTTCACTACGGTAATGCGGGTACCTTTGACGACGCCCATGTCCACCAGCCGGTGCTGGATATTGCCGCGGCCCTGCAGGGCTTCGACAACACCCGAATCGCCGACATGCAAATCTGACAATGTGACAATGTTCATGTTGCTGCCTCCCTTTCCCGACGAAACGCCTAGCCGCATCGGCCGCGCTCTGTCCGGGATTCTAATATACTTTTAAGCGAGTTAGCGCTGCTCGTATGGGACCGAACGACTTCTACGTTCTTCCGCTGCGCTTCCTTGAGGGCGCAGCGCACCATACTATGGCTAACGGTGCTCGTAAACAATACAACCAGGTCCGGCGAGCCGATTTTCGATTTGAAATCGCTCGGAACCTGTGTAAAAACCTTAGCTTTATAAGAATACTTTTTACAAATATTTTTATATTGACACACCATACAATCGTTTCCACCAACTATGACGACACTCATTTACCTCGCTCCTTTCGCGCGCCGTAAATAATACTCACACATCCCTTCTGTTTTTGATAACAAACTTCATTACCATGCTTGTAGTATACAAAAATACATATCATCTGTCAATACTTTATACCGATTTTCACTATCATATCTTACGAAATAAAATATAGAAAAAGAGCAATGCCTCTTATTATTTTCTGTACAATGCCGCTGCGGCTCTTTATCAGGTAAATACAGTTTCCCCTTTGTTCGTTATATTTCACACAAATAAAAAAAGCCGGCTGCAATGGAACGAGTTTCCTTTGCAGCTAGCTTTTATTTGTCAAACTGCGACATGTACAGCTCATAGTACAGCCCCTTGCGTTCCATGAGCTCGCCGTGGGTTCCCTGCTCGCAAATACCTTCCTTTGTCAAGACGACGATGCTGTCGGCATGGCGGATCGTCGCCAGCCGATGCGCAATGACCAACGTCGTCCGGTTATGAGACAAATCCTGCAGCGCCTGCTGTATTTTCCGCTCAGTTTCGTTGTCCAGTGCCGATGTCGCTTCGTCCAAAATAAGGACGGGCGGATTTTTAAGGAAAACGCGGGCAATAGCCAGGCGCTGCTTTTGCCCTCCTGACAGTTTGACGCCCCGTTCGCCGATGGCGCTGTCGTATCCGTCGGGCAGCTTCATGATGAATTCATGGGCGTCAGCCAGCTTCGCCGCTTCGATGATCTCCTGTTCCGTCGCATCAGGCCGGCCATAGGCAATATTTTCACGGATCGAATCGGAAAAGAGAAATACGTCCTGCTGCACAATGCCGATGCTCCGCCGCAGCGACGACAGCGCATACTGCCGGATATCCCTTCCGTCCAGAGTAATACGTCCCGACTGAATGTCGTAAAACCGCAGGAGCAGGCTGGCCACGCTGGATTTTCCCGCGCCGGTAGGCCCGACGATGGCAACCGTCTTGCCGCGGGGAATATCCAAGGAAAACCGCCGCAGCACCAGATCCTTCCCATTATAGGAAAAGCTGACATCTTCAAAGGCCACACGGCCTTCTATCACGCCGGCTTCGACGGCGTCCGGCTTATCGGCAACGTCCGGTTCGATAGCCATGAGTTCTTCATACCGCCGATATCCGGCTAATCCCCGCTGATACCGTTCTGTCAGCATGGTAAGCTGCATAATCGGCCGGATGAATACCATGAGGTACATGAGAAAGGCCACGAGATCCCCGAGACTCATGACGCCGAGCATGATGAAAAAGCTGCCGGCGGCGATGATGACCAGGTTCGTCAGGTTGGAAAAAAAGATGACGCTGCTCGTAAGATAGGCTTCAAACATAAACGTCCGCTGCTGGGCCCGCCGCAGCTTGTCGCTGGCGGCGACAAACTTTTTCAGCTCTACGGCTTCATTACAAAATGATTGGACGAGGCGGATGGCGTTCAGGCTTTCCATGGCCTGAGAGCTGACGAGCCCCATGTTTTCTCTGGCAATGCGAAAGGTTTCCTTCATGCGGCGATTGAGAATCATTGTTCCCGCCGTTTTCAGCAAAATGAGAAATAAAACAAAAATAGCCAGCTGCCAATTGATATAAAACAGAAAAAAAGCGCTGCCGCACATCGTAATCAGGCAGACCATAATGAGATTCGGCATCTGAAACACCAAGTCGCCTATTTCTGAAATGTCGCTGATAATGCGGGACAAGAGCTGCCCAGTCTTGGCATTGTCAAAAAACGAAAAGCTCATTGACTCGATATGGGAAAACAGGCGGCACCGCAGGTCGTTTTCGATGTGCGTGCCCATACTGCGGCCAAAGTACGACACGCAGAAGGACGAGCACAGACAGACAACGTAAAGAATAAACAAAACAGCTGCCGTATGCACTAATCGCAGCATGTCGCCGGCAGGCAGGATATCCTCCAGGATATAACGGACAATCATGGGAAAGGAAATTTCCAGCCCTGCCGTCAGAACCGAGCCGGCAATGACGAAGAATAAGATGGTATGATACGGCGCATAACACGCCCACAATCGCTTCATGCATCCTCCTCCATAAAAAACAAGGCTTGCCCAAGGAGCCGCTCCATGGCGGACAGCCCCTTTCGGCAAGCCCCTGTTAAAATCTATACGGTGAAACTTGTAATTTATGCCCCGTGAGCCGTTTCCAATGCTAAGTATTCGCCGCCGTCGGCATGAGCACTGGCAGCGTCTGCTGCCGACTCAGCTGCCGGGTCGAAATGTACAGCGTTGATGACGGCAATTTTTAAATCAGGCCGCAGGCCGTGCAGCTTTTCTACGGCTCCCAAATGGCCTTCGCTGTGGAAATTACCGACGACATGATACACGACGGCATCGCCATGGACATCCAGATACTCGGCTATGCTTTCTGCCATGGCATCGTCCTTGAGGCACTGGGCCATAAACATAGGCTGTACCATCGCTTCGGGCACCTTCATGCCGCCGGTCATATCGTTCATGCCGGCCATCGTCGCGGCGAATTTCGTCCGATACGCGTCGGAACCGGCGGCATGGACTTTAGGCAAATAGCGCTTGTCGGCTGCCGCCACGCCGTCGAGACTGCGGGCTTTGGCGTACGCCGCGGCCATGCGCCGGGGAATATTGCCCGTCAGCACGGGAATCCCCTTCTCCTTGGCGAATTCTACCATGGGCTTATAGGCCGTCATATACTGAGGCCAAGGGCGCGATTGAGACAAAAACAGCTCCTCGCTCAGCGTTCCGGCTAAATAATCGTCCATCGTGGTCTGTACGTCCCGTTCAAACATTTCCATGGATAAAACCAGCTTATCGCCGTGCAGGTCATGCAAGCCTTTCAGCACGTCCAGCTCGGCGTCATGTATAGGCTGGCTGTCGTGAAATTCACCGAAAAAGATAACTTGATACTCTTTTAAGCCGTCCAGCATCTCTGCTGTCGATACGGCTTTCTGTGCCGCTCCGTCTATCCACAGGACGGCCGGAGCCTTCTCCGCCGCAGGAGCCGGAGCAGCAGCCCCGGCCATTCCCGCCGCAGAGAAGACGGTCATAGCCGTCAAGAGGGAGAGGAGTCGTAGTGTACGTGATATGTTCATGAGAAATTCCTGCTTTGCTGGAAATTAGAACGTCCATTCTGCGCCGGCTACCCATGTGCGTCCGTAGAGGTAGGCGTTATAGTTTTCTTCATCAAAAATATTATCTATACCAGCAAAAATACGATTTCCTTTACCGAATTTTTTATTCACTGTTAAATTTAATGTAGAATATGTTGCATCTGCCAATTCGCTAGTTCCCATCATACTGCTTCCCGTATCACCTACTGCATGGCGATATTTATTGACCCACTGGTTCCATAATACAACGCTATAACCATAAGGATCTAAATCATCGTACATGAGTTGAAGCGTGGTAATGTTCTTTGCTCGATTTTCCAAACGGGAATCGTCAGCTTTATCAACGGCATCTAACCAGTTGCTCGTCGCCTTGACTGTCCAATGCTTATTGAAGTGATGACCTATTTCTAATTCAACGCCATTAATTTCAGCCCTGTTAACATTCACATATCTGGCATCAAAAGGACGACCATTAATTGATTCAGAAGTAATCAGATTCTTAATGTCGTTTTCAAAATATGTAATCTTTCCCCACGTTTTTTCGTCATCGTATTCATAACTAATATCCCATGATTCTGTTTCTTCCGGCTGTAAATCAGGATTACCATATACATTAACCGTAAAAGGCCCCATAGCACGATGCATATTCATGTATAATTCACTGATTGTCGGAGCCTTAAACCCTTTGCCCCAATTCGCTTTAAAACGATTGTGGTCATTAAGAAAATAGGTCGCGCCGATTTTAGGCGTCGTTTCACCGCCAAAAGAGCTGTCGTGGTCATATCGAATAGATGGAATAATCAGTAATTTATCATTGACCATCCATTCATCCTGGATGTAAACAGCATATGTATCTACATCTTTTTCAGAATAATATTTTGACCTCTGTACACCATTACCCCAACGATCTTCACTATGAACGTTATCGCCGCCATCGCCCATACGAGTGCCTTCTACTTTGTTAGTACGGTATTCAGCGCCGAAGGTCAGCAGGTGGTCTTCACCAATAGCCATAGTATCCTTACCTTCAATGCCGAATAATTTATATTTTGACTTATCCCAATCATACCTAGGAGCCATTTTATCAAAGTCAATCGTTCCCATTCCTGGTATTGTAATACTTGGGTAGTATGGCCGGTTATTATATAAATTATTGTCTTTATCCAAATAGCTATAATACGTCCGAATCATCCAGTCGTTTTTAGGGGTCTTACCAGTCCACGCTAAACTAAAATCTTTACGGGAAAAATCATACCATTCCTTTTTATCCCTACTGGTTACAAACCCCATCATTGATTCGTCAACAAAATCGGCCGCTGTTTGTTCATGATAATATCCCAAATTTACGTTTAAATTCTGATTTCTGCCCAAGTCGAAATTGCCGTCGAAATGAAAATCCTGTGTCGGGCCGTAGTAATTGCTGCCGTCGGAATCTTCAAACATTTGCTTTCTTAATTTAGAAAAGCGCATATCCAAGCTGCCGCTGAAATTTCCCTGCTTGCCGAAATTGATATGGTAGTAGTTATTGATACTGCTCGTACCGGTCGATGCGCCGACTGTAACGGACGGTTCTACGCCGGATTTCTTCGTAATGATATTGATGACGCCGCCGAGAGCATCCGAGCCGTACTGGGCCGACGCCGGGCCGCGGACGATTTCGATGCGTTCGATATCGGATAAGCTGAGACGGTCGAGGGCGTATACATTCTGCGTGACGCTCGTATCTTCGCCGGCGCGGCGCATGCCGTTGACTAAAATCAGCGTGTGATTGGTACTCATGCCGCGGATCATGACGTTGTGTCCAGCCATGCCGGCCCGGGTTACATCAACGTTACTGGCTAGTTTCAACGCTTGATATACGTCTGTCGCTCCGAGTTTTTCAATATCTTCCGAAGTAATGACTTCTACGGACTGCGGGACGACCTTTACCTCTTCAGCCGTTCGCGTCGCCGTGACGATGACGTCTTTCGTCTGTACGACGTCGCCATCGAGCGGTGCGGCCATGACCGGCAGGCTGCCGCCTAGAGCGCACAATACGGCTGTGGTGAGCATACGTTTTTTAGATGACGAAAATGAATCCATGAAATAAAACCTCCCCTTCATCTTTGAACATGTGTCTGTCTGGAATATTTTCCTGATGACAGAGTACTTTTATGAAATAAATATGTATATAATAAACGCCAAGGCGTTATGAACCGAATTTACACGGCGGCATAGGGAAAGCAAGCGAGATACTCTCCCTCGTTCTCCCGCACTGTCGTGACGACAGTGCGGATACCGTAGAGAGGCTCCAGTATATCCTGCCGAAATACGTCGGCTACAGGGCCGTCAGCCACGATATTTCCTTTTTTCACGGCGACGAGGCGATGGCTGTAACGAGCTGCGTGGTTTAAATCATGCATGACCATGATGACGATAATGTGCATGGTCTGATACAAATGCACGACGAGCTCCATCAGAGCCAGCTGATGGCGGATATCCAGATATGTCGTCGGTTCGTCGAGAAGCAGGATCTGCGGCTCCTTGGCCAAGGCCATGGACAGCCAAGCCCGCTGCCGTTCACCGCCGGACAGAGCCGACAAGCGGCTATGCTGGAGCGGCTCCATTTCCGTCGCCTTCAAGGCGCTGTTAATAGCCGCAATATCTAAATCGTTTAGTTTTGAAAATAATCCCTGATAGGGCAGACGGCCGTAGGTCACCAGATCCCGCACAGTCATATCGCCCGGTGCGCTGGCCGACTGGGGCAGCATGGAAATCGTCCGGGCAATCTTATCCATCGATACGTCTTTGAGATCCTGCCCGTCCAGATATACGGCGCCGCCCGTCGGCACGAGAAGCCGCGCCAGTGATTTCAGGAGCGTCGATTTACCTGAGCCGTTCGGGCCGATAATCGACACGATTTCCGGTTTGTCAAAGGCTATGGTCAGGTCTTCCGCTATAACTCGTTCGCCGTACTGCAGGCGTAAATGGTTTGTCGTAATCGTACTCATGACTGACCCATCCTCCGTTTCAGCAAGTATAAGAAGAACGGCGCGCCGATGAAGGACATGAAAATGCCCACAGGCACTTCTACAGGACTGAACAGCGTCCGGGCCGCTACGTCGGCTACGACGACCAATACGGCGCCGAACAATGCCGAGCACGGCAGAAGGGCTTCAAAGTCCGAGCCGACGATAAGGCGCATGACATGAGGCACGATGAGACCGACAAAGCCAAGCAGACCGGCTACACTGACTGCCGATGCGGCCAGCAGAGCCGCCAAAGCAACGAGGACAGCACGAGTACGCTCCGTATTAACACCTAACGTTTTAGCTACGTCATCGCCCAGCTGGAGAGCATTGAGTCTTCGGTAGTAGCATAGCGTCCCGACGATGCCCAGCAGGCTGTACGGCAGAATCATGCGGACGTACGACCAGTTGCTTCCGGCAAAGCCGCCGGCCATCCACGATACGGTTCCCTGAATCTTATCGGAGAAAAATACCGACAGGGCCGTCATGCCGCCGCCAAAAAACGCCGCCACGGCTACGCCGGCTAAGACGAGACGCAGCGGATTGACGCCCCGCTCGTAGGCAAGAAAAAAGACGACAGCCGCGGCAAACATAGCACCGATAAAGGCTGCAAAGGGTACGAAACTCGTAAAGGTCGGCGCAATAAGCATGAGGGCCATGGCCGCCAGACCGGCGCCGGCCGAAATGCCGATAATACCCGGGTCAGCCAGCGGGTTGCGCAGAATTCCCTGCAGGATACATCCCGACAAGGCCAGGTTAGCGCCGGCTAAGGCCGCACAGATTGCCCGCGGCATGCGCAGCGTATAAATAATGCGGTAGTTATCTGTTTGCCCCGGCGCGACGACGGCCTGATATATATCCGACAAAGAGATATGTACCGCGCCGGCGGCAATGCCTAATGCCAGAGACAGCATCAGCAGTATCAGTCCGGCGCAGAGCGTCGTCATGCGGACGACGCCGCGGTTATCTTGTTCTACGGCACGCTCCATCAGATACCTCCCTGCCCGTACAGGCAATCTGCCATATATTCCATAGCCTCGCCGATGTTGCTGCCCGGATTGACAGTAAACAGCTCCATAGGCAGATCATAAATGCGGCCGTTTTTAACTGCCGACGTCTGACTCCACGCTTCATTCGTCTGCATTTGTTCCTTGAAGCGAGCCAGATTTTCCGGTGTATTACCCATGGAAATGATGAAGACGACTTCCGGGTCCTGCTTGACGACGTATTCCAAGCTCAGAGGAATAAACTGGCCCGTCAGCGACGTATCCAATTCGGCAATGTTCACGCCGTGAAGGCGCTGCAGCAAATCGCCGGAGAAGGTTTCGCTGCTGGCCATACTGTTGCTGTTCGGATTGCTGAACAAAATCAGCGTCCGCGGCCCCGTCTTGCCTTCAGTCATAGCGACAGCATCACGGCACTGCTTGACAATTCTGTCCGTCTCTTCCTGGGCTTTTGCCGTATTGCCAGTCAGCTCGCCAAAGAATTTCATCGTCTTCAGCGTGTCCTCATAGGTATCCAGAGAATTAATATACATCGGAATATGATTTTGCTTCAGTGTTTCCCGCAGCTGATTATGGAACGGCACGTTGACGCCGATAACCAAATCGGGCTTCAAGGACAATATTTTTTCAATATTAGGCGAATGAATAATCCCGATTTCCGGCACGTCGGCAACGATTTCAGCCAGCTCCGGCGACAAGGACTGGGACGTCGGTTTGCCGACGACCTGCGCCGCTCCTCCGGCGGCGACGTACATGTCCATATTAGACGCGTTTAAAAAGACGACTCGCTGCGGATGCTCCGGAATCTCCATCGTCTCGCCCGTACTGTCCGTCACCTGCCGCATAGCCGCCGTTGACGCTGCTATTCCGCCCTGCGTCATCATGTATACGATGCCGCCGAACAAGCAGATAACAAAAGCTGCTGCGACATATAAAATTACTTTGCGCAATCAAATCCCTCCCCAAGACATACGTTATATGATATGAGTTGCATTTTATTAAAGAAATGATAATCACTATCCATAACTATAGCAGGATTCTTCCTTGTTTTCTACTCCAAATAGACATAAAAATAACCCATTTCGTTATGTTAACAAATAATAATTATCCTAAAGCGACATCCAGAGCCATCATGACGGTAAACCCTAACGAAAAGGAAAGAGCGCCAACGTCAGAATGTTTTCCGAAAGACATTTCCGGAATCAGTTCTTCCACGACGACGTACATCATCGCGCCGGCAGCCAGGCTCAGCAGGTACGGCAGCAGCGGCACAACGAGACTGGTCAGGCAAATCGTCGCGACGGCGCCGACGGGCTCGACGATGCCCGACAGCATCCCTCCGGCAAAGGCCCGATGAGACGACAGGCCGGCAGAGCGCAGAGGCATAGAAATAATCGCGCCTTCCGGGAAATTTTGGATCGCAATGCCCAGCGATAAAGCAATGGCGCCGGCCAGGCTCATCCCCTCCTGTCCTGACAAAAACGCAGCGTATACGACACCTACAGCCATCCCTTCAGGAATATTGTGCAGTGTTACTGCTAATACGAGCATAGTCGTCTTTTTCAAAGGAGCCCGCATCCCTTCCGGCTCATCGCTGTTCAGGTGAAGGTGCGGCACCCAACGGTCTAGAAGAAGCAGCATGCCTACGCCGAGCCAAAAACCGGCAGCCGCAGGCACAAAGGCCCATTTCCCCCATGAAGAAACTTGATCCATAGCTGGAATGAGCAGACTCCATACCGACGCAGCAGTCATCACACCAGCTGCAAATCCTGTCAGAGCCCGCTGTATGCCTTGCGGCAGCGGACCTCTTATACCATACACACATGCTGCTCCCAAGGTCGTCCCTAAAAAGGGAATGAAAAGCCCAATGGCAATATCGGTCATAACGCCCTCCTCAATCTATCCGCCGAAACGCACAGTATTGCCTGCCCTTTATTTTCGCAATGATTTTCGGTACTCTCGCGGAAGCATGCCGGTCATTTTCTGAAACAGCACGGAAAATTTACTGCTGTTTGCGTAACCTACGCGATTGGCTATCTGTAGGATGCTGTCTTCCGTTTCGGCAAGCATGCGCATCGCCTCGCTGACCCGCAGTTCCTGCAAATGCTGGCCGATGGAGCTGCCGTAAACGCTTTTAAAGCACCGTTTCAACGTCGTCGGCGCAATATGATGCTCTGCGGCAAGTTCTTCTACGCGTTTCTTTGTCGTCAGATTTTCTAATAGTTCCAAATGGATCGCCTTGACGATATCAACTTGCCGCTTCGTCACGTAAACGTATTGGTTTCGTTCCGGCTCGATTGTCCCGAGGAACAAAAATATTTCCAAGATTTTGAGCTGGCAATACCGGCGTCGAATACCTTCCGGCACACGGTACAGTTCTTCAAACAAATGCTGCATGTCATTGTTTTCTTTCATAATAAGGCCGAAATCCGATTCCCGGCAAAAACGGCTGCATAAGGCCGTCAAATCGCCGTCGTCCTCCAACAGCCGGGAAACGACAGGCTGCGCCTTGGATACAGAGCATAAAATAGACAGGCCATGATAATGAGACGAAGGAAAGAAAATAGAATGACAATATTCCTGATGATGCCGCCAGCCAATAGACATATCGCCTGGCCCCATATAGAGAAATTCGCCGTTCTGAAAATTACACTCTATACGGCCTTCCTCACAATGATTGACAGCGAACAAGCCCTGCGTTACGGGATGGCTCCGGCAGGAAAAGGATTCAATATGCGCGTCTATATAGACGAGATCGATGCCCGGATATACGGGATATGACGTCAGACGTGCCGTACCCGTATTATTTTGTATTTCAAACACAACCCTCTCTTCAGAAGATTCGATCATCCGCATAGTATCCATTATTATACTGCACCCTTTCTTGAATAACCAGCTCTAATTTAAATTAAAATCGATATACCTGACGCACAGCTTTTCCCTCTCTGGCAAATTGCCCCCAAAGAAAGACAGCTTCAGACGGAGAAATCTCGATGACATGGAGGACGACGGGCATTTTCCGCAGCCGTTCTTCAGCAATACCCTTGGCCGCCGCTGCCGCAGCATAGCCTTCGTCCTGTGGTTCGAGAATCTGTGCCGTGCCGCTCATCTGCAGTCCTGCCAAATGGGAAAAATCGGAAAATGGCTCGCATACGGAAAAACTGACATGCGGATCACGGTATATATTCGCAAATTTTCGTCCGCCTTCGCTGAACAGGTATATTTTTTTATGCCAATATACGTACTCGATCGGCGTCGTCCGAATATTCCGTCCCCATCCAGTAGCTAAAACGCCCGTAGTATGACTCGTCAGGAACGTTTCTAATGCCTGCCATGCCGTACTGTCGCTGTCCGGCACAGCAGCCGGAGGCGGCTGTATTGTCTCAGCAGCACGTATGACCCCTTCTGTAACGTCACTCGCTGGAATAAACGCAGACAAGGCGATAGGCCGTTTCAGCAGCATTTCAGCCTGACGGCGTAGCCGCTGTACCGACAATTCATTATCACCAATGACAATGAGTCCCCATATTGTATCTGGTTCCGCATGCTGTACAACCTCTGCCAAGGGCTGTACTGCCTGTTTTTCCGTCAAAACCAGCAAGATCCGCTTATATTGACGCAACGATACGTCTTCCCGGCATTCCGCATACCGACTCATGCTGAGTATACTGCCGATCATGACGGCAATGCGCCGTGCCGCAGCATTTTCGTAATATAGGCAAAGAGTATTCATGATTGCTTCCCCTTTCTGGATTGTCACGCAGCCAATTTTCCGTATCTCCTACTCTTTATTATGAATTTTATGATATAGATTGTCAATATCACGCTTGTGTATATGTTATATTTTTCACGCGATTAGATACGGCAAAGACTGCAACAGATATTCGTTGCAGTCTTTACACAGAGGAGTGCAGCTATCTATGAGTGATTTTTCATTTGCTTCATAATAGCTTGCAGCTCATCCTGACTCATATGGCGCATGGCTTCAGCCATTTTTTTCATAGCTTCCACGCTGGGCGTGCCGCTCACAGCTTTCATCCGCTTCATGGCTTCTACCATAGACGCAGTTTTCTTCGAATCTTGCGCAGCTACACGTTCCATCACCATGGCATTTTTCCCAGTCATGAGGTACTGAATGCATTCCAACGTCGTCTGCGTGATGTTGACCTGCCAGAACTGACCGGCATCCGTCAGCGTATACATGACGCCGTTATATGTTACAAGACCGCGTATTTCCCACAGCTTATACAGCCATTCCAGATCTTTCAGCTTGTCGTCAAAGGCGTATATTTTATTTAAATCCATATAGCACATTTCCAGCTGATTCTGCACCGCATCTACAATCGGCTGCAGCGGCGACTGCTTCATGAGAGCCATAAAGGGCTTTTTGCCTGCTTCGACAAACATTTCATACGGTGCAATGGCCCGGTGAAGCATCGTCGAATAGCCGTCTACGCTGCCTCCGGCGCCGCTGCCGAAGGGGAACATGGACGAACCGGAGCGGGCCAGTGTATTGTACAGGCTCCGCTCGCGGTTGCTGCAGCTCCAATGGCAGACATTCAGGCGGCGATACGCCCGCTGTTCCAGATAGGCCTTGGCAAAGGCAAACATGCCGGCCTGGTAATCCGTCGTCGCTGCCGGCGGCAGCGCGCCGCGGGCAATGGCCTTATTCAAATCGCTGCCGTCAAAAACGTTGAGCTGATACAAATCAGCGCCGTCTACGCCGGACTGAATCAGCAGATCCAAATCTTCCTTCCAGACCTGCATGTCCTGACCGGGCAGACCGTAAATGAGGTCGACGACGACAGCACACTGATTGTAATCAAGAAGGCTCCGCAGATTTTTCAATACCGTTTCTTCATCATCCAGTCGTCCGACAGAACGGCGGATATCCGTATGAAAGGACTGAACGCCCAAAGACATGCGGTTTACACCATTTGCCAGCCAAACGTCTATCTTTTCCGGTACTAGATCATGAACACGGCCTTCCAGGGTCAGCTCATAATCATTGGCCAAGGGCAGGCAGCGGCAAATCGCCTGCAGCAGCCGTCCGGCATTTTTCGGAGACAAGGATGTCGGCGTACCGCCGCCGATAAATACGGCATGAATAAGGCTGTCCTTTAAGCGCGGCAAGTCGGCAGAGGCTTCCAGTTCCTGAATCAGGCAGTCCACATAATGGTCTTCTACATCCTGATTCGTCCCATTTTGAAAAAATCCGCAGTACAAGCATTTGGTCTTGCAGAACGGAATATGTATATACGCCGTCTGGATGTCCTTTTTAGCCGGTGCAGACGCCATGATGCGCTGCCAAACCTGCTGTGATTCATCAGGCGGGACAACCGTGCCGTGCAGGCCGGCATGAACGACGCGTTTGCGCGGAAACGCGTCCGTCAGCGGGCTGTCCGTTTCCGCGCCGAATTGGAAAATGCGCTGTTCTGACGGCAGGCTGTGAAATAATTCTTCTAAACTCATAGGAACGTCTCCCTTATTCCGCAGCAAGCTTCTTCATGACATCTGCCGCAAAAGCTTTGGCATTTTCCAAATCAGCAGCATCGGGATGCTTGGCTGCTTCGGCATGAAGGGCGTCCCGTTCCGGCGATTTGCCATGGGGATGGCCAGCCGGGAACTGCTTGTACATCATTTCAATAAGCTTGGGGTCTACTGCGCCCTGGCAGATAAACGTACCGGCGACATGGACGCCTTCCGGCAGAAAGGCCGCGCCGTTATCCAGGCTCTTCGCCGCATGCTCCGACTTCGGATCGGCTCCTAACGTTGCAAATATAGCGACATGCTTATTCGTCAGCTGTTTCAGCATGTCCTGCGAATCCTTATCTGCCGTACCGCGGTCTACCCAAAATCCGAGGAACACGCAGTCGTAGCGGTCAATATCAGCCGGCACCTCTTTAACGGAAAGGCAAGGCGTCCCTGCCGGCAGGGCTTCGGCAATTGCTTCGGCCACCTTTTTCGTATTTCCTGTACGCGTCGAGTACAAAACGATCGTTTTCATACATACACTCTCCTTTTATGGCATAATTTTTTATAATGGATACGAATCTCGTTTCTTCAGCTCCATATGACCGAAAAAAAAACGATCCGATAAACCGGGGGAATTAATTCAAATTAAAGGTAACAGGCACGTTTACCGTTACATCCTGTCCGCTGGCATTCGGATACGGGCAGGCAGCATATACAGCGTTAAGAGCTGCCTTATCCAAAATACTCTGTCCCGATGAGCCGGATACATAGGCATTGACGCAGTTTCCGCTGCTGTCCAGCGTAACCGTAATGGTAACGGAACCAGTCAAACCGCGGCGGACAGCCATAGGCGGATAGGATTTATTGGCGTTGACAGCAGACCAGAATCCATCGGAATCAAACGGCGATGAACCGGTCCCTTCTGCGCCGCTGTAACCGCTGCCCTGACCGTCGCCGGCGCCTTCTCCATAACCCTGGCCATCGCCTGTCCCGTCTCCGACGCCTGAGCCAGTACCCGTACCGCTGCCAGCTCCCGCACTGCTGCCGACACCCCCTCCGCCAGCAGCAGACGAACTGGCGGCAGCCGGAGCGGGCTGACTGCTGGGAGCCGGTTCCGGCACGGCATCTGACAACTGCGTATGAGGCATAACAGCCGATTGGCTGGCATCTATTTGCGCCACACGCTCGGCTACGGCTGTTTCAGACAGCTTTTCCGGAAACAGTTCGCCGCCGCTGCCGCCGCCGGCATGCCCGCTTCCAGCACTAGACAGTTCGCTGGTGTCTAAATCTATGACATACATCTGCTGTTGTTCTTGCTGCATCACAGCTCCGGCAAGAAACATAGCCGCCGCGCCTACGACGAGCAGATGGACTACTGCCGAGCTGGCATAAGCTCGTATCCATGAAATTTCCCGCATAGGCGTCATCCCTTCTGTTCTGCAGCGATGGCCAGACGCTTAACACCAGCAGATTTCAACATATCCATGACAGCGACTACCTGACCATGAGCCGTACGGCGGTCGGCCTGCAGAATTACGGCGGCGTTGGCATTTTCTGCCATGTGTCGCTTCATCCGTTCCGATGCTTCGTCAAAGCTGACAGGACGATTATCCATCGTAATATGCCCTTCCGCATCAACCGTCAGGATAATGGGCATCTGCACAGGCGCCGACGCGCTCTGAGCCTGAGGGAGCTGGACGGACAGCGCTTTCTGCGCTACGGTCTGCAGGCTGTTCATCATAAAAAACACAAGCAGGAAAAAGATAATATCAATCATCGGAATGATCATAAAAGCCGGTTTCTTTTTCATCCTGACATTCGTAAACATCAGCCTTACCTCCTACCTTGCATTTCTGGCGTTCACTACGGTAAGGCACAGCTTTTCCGTATCCGTCACAATAGTATCCAGCTGATGGTCGAAGTAGGTATATACGCAGAAAGCAATGATCGCCACACACAACCCCGATGCCGTCGCAATAAGAGCCTCACCGACACCGCCGGTAATCGCCGTGGCACCAGCGCCGCTGTCTAAAACGCTGAACGTACTGATCATGCCCGTTACTGTGCCGAGAAGCCCGAGAAGCGGCGCAATCGTGACGATAGCGCTGAGGTAATCGAGGTAGCGGCGAAAGGCGATGGATTCAATCGTCATCTGTTCATTGAAAGCATCTTTCATGGCTTTTTCATCATCCTTATGCCGGAGGCCGCTGGCAATAATGCGGCTGATAGCCGTAGGGAATTTCCGGCAGAAATTTTCCGCCGTATCCCATTGCTGATCACGAATAGCATGATCAACACCAGTAAAAAACTTTTTCGAATCCCGACGATTGGCCCGGTAATAGTAAAACCGTTCAATCGCAATGGCTACCGTAAAAATAGATAAGGCCAGCAGCGGATACATAACCAGGCCGCCGCTGTGAAATAAATGCAGAAAATACGCGAATCCTTCCATTTGTTACACTCCTTAATGATTATAGTTACTAACTTATATAAATGCGATGATGCCTTGATACACTTTGCCGCTTACAAATCTTATATGCATAACGCGGCGGCAGAAACGAAAATAACCCATAACCCCAGAGTGCACGCTACGCTTTCCCATGTACCTTTTTCAGCACTTTTCATGTTTTTTTGCGCCACTGTTATCCATCTCCTTTACTGATCATTTTTAAGATATTGATTATTGTATTCATATAATAAAATGCACGTATATGATACCAAGGATATGAAAAAAAATCTACTCCAATCAGACATAAAAATAGCCCGATTAGACCAAACGACAATAATAATTATTAAAAAATACCCCTCATTCAGACAAATATCAAATATATTAGTCTGCGTGAGGAGTATGTCTCTAAAATATATATTTAAATTTTTATGACAGCCAATACGGCGTCGCCGCATCGTTCCATACGTTCTAAAGAAACGGAGAATAAGGGGCCTTCTCGTTCCATTTGATTGAAAAAATGAATGTAGCTCCCGTAAGCCCCGCTTAATTCTACATGATATCGGCTTTTTTCCTGCGGTGATGCATAAAACGAAAGTACTTGTAAGCCGCACGCATCGGCCTGGCGCTGTACGATGTCAAGTACGTCTTCATCGGCCCCCTGCCATTTCCTGATAATGTCTTCCCGGTCTTTCCACTCCGCTGCTGTCACTTCATAGGAACAAATGCGGCCATTGACTGCCTTCCACGCTTGCCATTGCCGGTACCAGTAGGCGCAATGGACGAAGGACAGCAAAAGCAGTACCAGAAGGATATACCAAAGGAATTGTTTATGCCTTTTGTCGTGAAGTATCCTGCTCATCATTCGCCCATTCCACCTCCAGCAGAAACGCCGTTTCCGCCGTCTGTCCTGCCTGCTTCATGCGGCTGGCCGAAACCGAACGTACAGAAGGCTGGCGACGCAGGGCGTCCTGCCATTTTCTCTCGGTGCCGACTTCATTTGCCATACCAGATATTGACAACACATGGCGGCGCATTTCGATTTTTTCTACAAATGCGCCTTCCGGCTTGGTATCGGCAAGGCACACGAGAATTTCCGGCCAATGAAGCCGATTTCGTTGGTCTTCGTCGTGCCGCTCTTTCAACTCGTGCAGCTTTCGTTCCCACTCATTTTGCTGCACAATACGTTTCTGAATAGGAAAAGCCTGATCCGTAAACCGTTCTTGTTCCCAAATCGTCCGCATCTGAAAGATCGCACCGGCTGCGCCGACGGCCAGAGTCACGACGACCAGCAGCGCAGCAAGCTTTTTACTCAACCGCAGCGCCAACAAGGACCATGACGAAGGGCGCTGCTCCTGAGGGATTAAATTGAATTCCATACGCTGCTCCTAATACGCTGCCAGTACGGCAGCCGGATATACTAATTCCCACCGATCCATATCTCGCTTCACAGACTCCGACACCGGCGGAATAGACCACATTCCTTTCTCTTCGTCGTACCACACCCCATGATGCATCTGTTCCTGAGCTTCTTGCCAAATCCGGCCTTCTTCCGGCAGCGCCGAAGTGCAGGCATAGGATAAGGGAACTCCCGACTTCAGCTGAACCACATGAATCAGCGCCGGTTCGCACAGATATAAAATGCCAGTCCCGGACGGACAGAGGCGTCCTGCCGCCGCCGGAAGAACGTCAATTCTCCTGACGCAGCAATTCCCGGACCGCAGCGTCTGAATCATATCTGTTACCATATCGTAAGGATAGGCGGCGCTCATCCAGCCGTACAGGCCTCCCTCAGGCGGTTCTGCAGTTCGGGCTAAATCAAAGGCGTACGCCGTGCTGCCGTCGCCAATCGCCTCATCCCATACGACCATGCTTCGCGCCTCTTCCTTCCGTTTCGTCGCCAGCTTCAGCTCTTTCCACAGTAAAGACGGGCCGCTGAGCAGAAGATACGTCGTATAATCCTGCAATCCATATACAGCAATAATATCTCTCAGGCACTTCTTTATTTTCTCAGGCCATGCGAGCCAGTCGCCAGGACAATCATAAAGGCAGAGCTGCCGGCTCCGGACGCCGCCGTACCAGCTCGTTTCCGTTTTCAAAACATATATGTGCCGCTGCGACAGCCATATGTAGGCTCGATATCCTTGGACTATACTCATTCATTTGCCCTCCTTAATACACAATTTGCCGGACAGCGAAAGAGGCGCTGCCGTCGTCGCCTTTCTGCACCCGGAACTGCAGGGCGCAGGTTCGCTTCAAAAGGGTATGATCCGACACGGCCGACGCGCGCAGCACGCCGTTGAACGGCAGAGAATATGGCGATGCAACGCACTGGATTTCTATGCGCTGTCCTCCTTCGGCAATCCCCCATACATCGTTAAAAGCCCACGTCCGCCGTTCCGGCACATCCTGCCACCGCCGGCTGCGCAAGTCGCGCCAGCTCACCAGCAGGGCGCTTTCCGAAGCATAGGATAACTGAACGGCTTCTTCGTATTGACGGGCAGACCGGACGTATTGGGCAGATAAATGCGCAGCCGACGCAGCCAGCAGCAGCGCCGCCGTTCCCAGCGCCAAGATGCAGAACGTCATATACCCGTTTTTTCGTCTCATGCCGCATCCTCCCATTGGCAAGGCAGCGGCGTAACGGTCAGCACGCAGGGCCAGGATTGTCCCGTATAGGCGTCGTACAGCTCAATATAAACGTGTATTTTTTCTCCATCGGCGGAAAAATAGGGCCTGTCACCCTGAGAACGCACGCTGATGCGGTCTTCCCGCAGCCCGGCGTTTACCGAACCCGTCAGAGGCTGTTCGCTGCCGTTGCTCAGCAAACGATATACCCGTCCGTTTTTGACAGAAAATCCTGTCAGCCCGTTTTGTTCGTCGCGGCACCGTACCGTCTTAGGCGATACCTCGATATTCCGGGCAAAACGCAGTACGCCGAATATCGTTTCTTCCATCACCATGCCCTGTCGGGATAGTTCTTCCCAGCTTTCGCCGTAGCGGCAGTTTGCCGCCGTCTGCACCAGCATCGGCAGAAGCGCCGTCATGACGATAGCTGCGACGGCCAGTGCCGCGACGAGTTCGGTCAGCACGAACCCATTAGCTTTCTTCCGATTCCGCCAGGCGGATAAAAACGTGAACGCCTCCATCAGGGTCCTGCACCTCCACTCTGTATCGAATATACAGGCCGTCTACATTCTCAGCCTGGCTGCGCAGCGTATACGTGCCGCGCGGCCCCGTCACCTCTTTCTGCAAAGAAAAATTCCTGTCTTCTCCGCGCAGTTCTTCCATCTCCGACCGCCCTGCAGCAGCAGCTCCGATAATATGGCGGGCCTGCCGGTAAGCCGAAACGGCCTGGGCCGTCAGCATCAACGCCGGCGTAAAGAGGAGAATTCCGATAACAGACGCCGTCACGGCATCGGCCAGCAGAAATCCGTTTTTCTTATTCGATGCGGATACGGCCGGTCTGAGCGGCCACGATGATTTTCTTTTCATAAGGCTGTGCGCCGGAACTGGCGACAGTAAGCTCCATATCGCTCTGCGGTCTTCCTTTGCCATCAAACGTAAAGTCCTTTCGTCCGTTTTTTCCGGTAGGAATCGTAATCCCCTTCGGATATATCCTCGTTTTATGGACAGTATACCGCTGCATGATGACATATTTGTCTTTTCGCAGCGACAACGTCCATCCGTCCATATCGGCCATCCCGTTCGTCAGGGAATGCTGGCGCATGCGCTGCAGGTCGACGGCGATTTCCCGCGTCATGGCGTCTACGGCATAACGGTGGGAATCCCAGGTCATCTTAGGCATCGCCAACGTAAAAAATAACCCCAGCAATCCGAGCAGTACGATGTATTCCGTCAACAGATAGCCGTTTTCGCACCGCTGGCATGCCTTAGCCAGCCATCCAGACCATAAGTTCTTCTCCTGCCGCAAAGGCTATCCACCATCCTATCCACAAAAACGGGCCGAAGGGAATGCAGTTCTTTCGGGCATAGAGCCGCCACGCAGCCGCCCCAATCAAAGCGGACAGGAACGCGGCCGTCGTCATAATATAGGCCGTCGAGCCGCTGCAGCCCAGGCACAGGGCCGCCGCCAGCTTGACGTCGCCGCTGCCGATGCCCTGCGGATACAGAAAGTACAGCAGGGCAAAGGACAAGGCAAACCCGATGCTGACTGCACTGCAGGGAGCTACGAGGCCGCCTGCTACGGCGGCCCCGTTTGCCAACGCCGCAACGCATACAATCCCATCGGGAATCCAATACCAGGATATATCCGTATAGATGACGACAATCGTGCATAAGGCCATGACCGCCAGCCATATTCCGTATCCCCAGCTCAAAGCGGCAGCCATATCGCCGGTCATATCTCAGTCATCAGCCGCTCTCCGCAGCTGTCGTCCGATGGCTGGCCGCCGAATCATAGGTCACGCCGTCAAATACGCCGGATACGACGCCTTCGCTGTTAATGCTGTACTCCGTTCCGTCCGGCAATGTCGGCTTGGACTGGAGATAGGCTTTGCCGGAGCTTCCTTTCTTTACCAGGTCATCGACGGAGTCGGGATACGCGCCGGTTTCGACTTCATACAGCGCCGCCGCGTTGCTGATCGTGTGCAAGTCGGCTTCAATCTTGGCAATTTTCGCCGTTTTCCCGGCTGACGTAAACTTCGGCACGGCTACGGTAGCTAAAATCAAAATGATGCTGACAACCACCAGCATTTCCAGCAGAGAAAACCCGTTTTTTCTCCGTCGGGACGGAGATAACCATAAACGAATGCGAATGAACATATACACAACTCTCCTTTCATTTCTTACGGTACCATGCCTGCCGCCATATCCAGCAGCGGCAACATACATGAGATGACAAGTGTTCCTATAACAGCGCCGACGCCAAGGAGCATCAAAGGCCCTGCCAAACGCTGTACGACGGACAGACGCGACTGGATGCGCCACTGGTAATACTCGGAAACAGCCTGCAGGGCATCTTCATACCGCCCCGTCGTTTCCCCGACTAAAAGCATCGTCTCGATATACGGCGTGCCGAATTGGCCTAATCGCACGGCCTGGCTGAAGGAGCTGCCGTTTTCCAACCGCCGCGCCGCCTGATTTACGGCCCGACGAAACCAATCGACGGGCACGACGGCAGCTCCATCGTCCAAGGCGTCCAGCAAGGGAATGCCGCAGCGTATCTGCACGGCCAGTATTTGGCTGAACCGCTGCCAGCAAAAAATCACGCACAGACGCCGCAATGCCGAAAGGGAAAACAGCTTGTCTTCTGCATATCGCCGCACACCGGGACGGCGCAGCAAAAGGAGCAGCGACGCAATACCCGCAACAGCTCCTGCGGCCAGCGCAGCGCCGTAAAACTGCAGTATATGCGCCCCGGCCAGCATATACGCCGTCATCGCCGGCAGCGGCATCTGCATCTGGTTAAACATAGCTTCAAACACCGGCAGGATAAACGCGACGATGCCGACTGTCATAGCCGTCGTACAGAGCAGGAGAAACAGCGGATACGATAAGGCGTCCATCAGAAAACGGCGCTGCTTATCTGCCTGCTCGTAATATTGGCCCAGAAGATACAGCATCTGCTCCAAATTGCCGGCCCGCTCGCCGGCACTGACAATGCGGCAGACCAGCGAAGGAAATAACCCGGTCTGCCCTAAAGCTTCCGACACGGCCATTCCTTTTTCCATATAGTCGACGGCCAGCTTCATAGCCTGACGCTGCTTTTTGCTCGTCACGTCGTGCAATAAAAGCCGGCAGGCCTGCACAAAGGGAATGCCGGCCCGGGTCATCGCGCCCAGCTGGTAAAACAAGAGAGACAAGGTCTTATAGGAAAAAGGGCGGAGGCGGAATACAAAATCCAAAAGGGGCGTCGTTTCTTCCATCGCCATGATTTGCCAGGAACGACGCCGAGCCATGGCGCGAACCGCTTCCGAGCTGGGAGCCGTCAGCTTGTATGTCATTTTCCGTCCGTGCATGTCGGTGCATGTCACAACAAATCGTTTCATATCAGATTCCGCCTATGCCGCTGCAGCGCTTGTTCCATTGTCCGCATCCCCAGGGCCGCGCCGGTCTGCATAACTGTCGCCAGCTGATGCTCCCTGCCGCTGCGGATGAGTTGAGCAACGGCCGGCGTATGCAGCAAGATCTCCCTGGCAATATAAGCGCCGTCAGCTCCATCGCGCCGGCGCTGAGCCAAGATTCCCTGCAGTACCATAGCCAGGCGGCAGCGCATCTCTTCCTGTTCCGCGCCGGCATAGGCTCCGGCCATGCGGCTGACGGCCTGCGCTGCCGAGCGGGTATGAAGGGTAGCGAAGACGAGATGCCCCGTTTCCGCCGCCGTCAATGCCGCATCCATGGTCTCCCTGTCGCGCATTTCGCCGACAAGCAGTATATCCGGGTCCTGGCGCAGCGCTTCCCGTACCCCTTCGGCAAAGGACTGGAAGTGAATCCCATATTCCCGCTGGCTGATAAGGGCCAGCTCCCCCGGCACGACATATTCAATGGGATCTTCCAGCGTAATGATGTGGCAGCGGCGGTTGGCATTCGCCCAGCACAGTATTCGCCATAAGGCTGTCGTCTTGCCGCTCCCCGTCGGCCCGCATACCAGCACGAGGCCGTCGTCCAGTCCGCTCAGCCGCCGCAGCAATAGTTCGTCACCGTCAGGCGGCAGCGTATCGAGGGGATACAGTATCCGCACGACGACGTGAACGCCGGCTTGCTCGCGGCTGCCATGAAGGCGGCAGCGGACGCGCCCGTCCCAGGAAAATGCCGTCGACACATAGGGCCGTCCGTCAAAGGGCTGGCCTAAGGCCTGCAGCCACGCGGAAATATCTTCACCTCCTACACGATGATTTCCCCAGGGAAATAGCTCTGCCCCCAGGCGCAGCAAAGGCAGCCGGCCTTCCTGCAAGTGAATGTCCGATGCTTGCGATTGGACGGCGGCGGCAAGTACAGCAGCTATGTCCATACTTCGTCTCCTACATTGTACACGCGGCCGATTTCCTCCGCGTCGGTCCAGCCCTCGGCTAAGGCCCGCTGCACCAGGGATTTCGTAAATATGGCACCATCCAGGGCCGCAGCCCCTGCGATATCAGAAGCGCTTCCGTTTTTTCGGATACGGGCTTTGACGTGTTCTCCTACAGGCAGCACCTCGCACAAGCAGAACCGGCCGTCATACCCGCTGTGAAAGCAGTGTCCGCATCCTTGATGCACAAAGGCCGACGGGCTGCCAGGCTGTTCCTGCCTGCGGCATCGGCTGCACAAGCGGCGGGCCAGGCGCTGTGACGTAATGCCGATGAGGGCGTCGGCAACTAAATACGGTGCGATGCCCATGTCGATTAATCGTATCGGCGCCTCCGCCGCGCTGGCCGCATGGAGGGTGCTGAATACGAGGTGCCCCGTCAAGGCCGCACGGATGGCGATGCGGGCCGTCTCGACGTCGCGGATTTCGCCGATGACCAGGATATCCGGATCCTGACGCAGCAGAGCCCGCAGGCCGTTGTGAAATTCCAATCCGCTTTTTACATGGATCTGGCTTTGGCAGACGCCTTCCAATTTATACTCCACTGGATCTTCCAGCGTAGCGATGCTCACTTCCGGCCGGTGCAGCTCCTGCAGGGCGGCATATAAGGTCGTCGTCTTGCCGCTGCCCGTCGCGCCGCTGTACAAAAACAGCCCGCTGCTCCGCTTCGTCAGCTGCCGCAGCAACGCCGCCACATCGTCGCCAAGGCCCAGGCAGTCCAGATTCAGCGTTACCTGGCCGGCGTCCAGCAATCGGATGACCGTCTTTTCGCCGCGAATCGTCGGCATCGTACTGACGCGCATGTCGATGGGACGGCGTCCATCGGGCCAGACGAATCGCCCGTCCTGCGGCAGGCGCTTGTTGGCAATATCCAGGCTGGCCAAAATCTTGATGCGCGCCGTCACCGCGTCGAGTCGTTCCGCCGGCAACTCTCCTACGGACATCAGCACGCCGTCGCGGCGCAGGCGGATACGAACGGCCCGGTCCATCGGCTCGATGTGAATGTCGCTGGCGCCGGAATCGGCGGCGTAAACCAGCAGTTCCGATATGATTTCATGGGCCGTGCCGCGAAAGGCCGGCCGGGACGGCCTCATATATTCCATGATGCTCCTCCTTTCTCGTCGGGGTTACACCGTCATCATACCACGTCCCGGAGCGGCCTCTGAAAAATTTAATCTACCTTTAATGTGCAAACTGCCGATTTTAATGCATCTCTCAGAATCGCTTCATGTACGGCTCATAATAGACGCCGGCTGACTGGTATTGACGGAAATTGACGGAGCAGCCAAATTTTTAAAGCCTCTCTTTTTATGGTATGATTAGCATAGTATTTTCACAGAACGAAAGGAGTCCCGCCTATGGATGAGGCTATCCTGCATGGCTTAAACGCCGAACAGCGCGCCGTCGTCGCCGATTTGGATCATCATATATTGTTAAACGCGCCGGCCGGCACGGGAAAAACCAACGTGCTGGCCCGCCGCGTCGCCGCTATCATCGAGTCGGGACGAGCCGAAGGAACTCAGATTCTCTGCCTGACCTTTACGAACCGGGCCTGCAAAGAATTGAAACATCGAATTTTTTCTACGGCACACGAAAAAGGCCTCGACGTCGTCGTCAAGACCATTCACGGTTTCTGCTACTCTCTCATCAAGGAAGAAAGCAAGGCCGGCTCCGACGTATGCAGCGATTTTCTCGTCTACGACGACGAGGACTGCAAAAACATCGTCGCCAGCCTGCCCCTTTCTCTCGATGTATCTGCCCGGGGAAGGATGCAGAATATACAAAATTTCATAGAAGCGTCCAAAAAATACTGCGCCCTCCATGACTGCCAAAGCGGCGACGTACTGGCCGACTTTGCCGCCGGCGCTGCGGCTGTCTGCCGGGACGACGGCTGTCTCCGCTCGTTCTGCACGAATTATACGGACAGCGTCGACGCCGAACTGGAACAGTGGCTGGCAATAAACGGCGTCGGCCTCATGGAGCAGTACGCCGCGGCGTTGTCGGCCAACCATGCCCTGGACTTTGAAGATCTCATCGTCCGGGCCTCTCTCCTGCTGCGGCAGGACGACGTATGCCGGCGCTGGCAAAACCGCTTCGCCTACATCGCCATCGACGAAATGCAGGATACGAGCGACATCGAATACGACCTCATTTCCCGTCTGTTTCCGGGGCGTATCATCCTCCTCTGCGGCGATTATTTCCAGACCATTTACGAATGGCGCGGCTCTCACCCCGACGCCATCCTGCGCCGCTTCACTGCGGATTACCATCCCGTCCGCATTACCTTTACGATAAATTACCGGGCTACGGAAACGCTGCTCCAGGCGTCGTCAGACTGTCTGGCCAACCTGTTCGGCCCGTCTGTCGCCTCTTTTTATCCCGCGCCCGGCACAGCTGCCGGCCATGAACAGGGCGAACCCATCGTCGCCGTGGAAACGGCCCATTTCATGGAAGAAGCGCGCTGGATATTCCGTCAAATCGCCGCATTGCCGCCGCAGGAACGGACTAGAGCCTGCATCATGACCCGGACGAATCGCTGCAATAAGGTCATCTGGAACGGCGTCCGCTCGCACAATGAGGGACTGCCGCCGGAACAGCGCCTGCCCTTTACGATGATCGACCAGTTTCAGTTATTTAAACGGCAGGAATGCAAGGACGTCACGGCCTTTCTGCGCCTGACGATGAACAAGCACGACGCCCTGAGCCTGAAGCGCATCCTCCTGCGCTTTGCCGAACGCGTCGGCCGCCGCACCATCGACACCATCGAGAGCCCGTCGTACCGCCGCCTGGGTCTGGGGCTGTGCGACTTCATCGACGGCGACGCCCTAGCCTTCGGCGATCCCTTCGGCCTGCTGCTGACGGCGTTGGAAAAAGGCAATGTCGTCGTCTTCGACGTAGAGAGCACCGGCACGGACACGACGCGGGACGACATCATTCAGATTGCCGCGATCCGCCTGAACGAGCGCTGCGAAATCGCCGGGAAATTCAACGCCTACGTCCGGCCCAGCCGCAGCGTCGGCGATTCGTACTATATCCACCATATCAGCGACGAACTGCTCCGCCGCGAAGGCCGCGACCCCAAGGAAGCCCTCGCCGACTTTCTCCGGTTTGCCGACGGCGCCGTCATCGTCGGCCACAACGTGTCCTACGACCTGCGCATCCTGCGCAGCGAGCTGCGCCGCCTGTCCATGGACAGCCCAGATGACATCGCCTATTACGATACGCTGGATATATTCCGCCGTTTTTATCCCAACCTGCCCAATCACAAGCTCAGCTATTTGAGCAGCCGTTTCACGCCGGACACCCAGTCGAGCCACGACGCCTTCGACGACATCGTCGCCACGGCGGCCATCCTGCGCTACGCATTGGACGAGCACATCCGTCCCCATACGGCTCAGCGCCGGTCCTGCATGGCCATCTACGCCTCGTTGTTTAAACCGGTAAGCGAAAAGCTTCACGAACTGCGGCAGCTGTCGTACACGCAGCGCCCCTGCGAGCTCATCGCCGCCGTCATGCTCCGCTGCGGCGTAAAAGACTACTATGAAGGGCGGCAGAGCCGCACAGAACAAGAAGAGCACATCGACCGCATGGAAAATATCCGCAAGCTGTACAGCCTGGCCAAGGAAACAGACACCCCCGGCCAGGACCCGCGCGACGCCCTGACGGAATTTCTCCAGCTCACGGCCCTGTCCAACAGCGAATTGGACAGCCTGCTGGAAAAAAAGCCCCAAATCCCGATTATTACAGTACATCAGGCTAAGGGGCTGGAATTCGATTATGTATTTTTAGCGTGCCTTCAGGACGGCGTCTTTCCCTTGTCCCGCGCCGCCGATGACAGCCGCGAGCTCGACGAGGAAAAGCGGCTGTTTTACGTCGCCATGACGCGAGCCAGGAAACGGCTGTTCCTAAGCTGGCACCGCCGCGAAGGAAAGCACGTCTACGGGCCAAGCCGGTTTATCGCTGCCATTCCCGGCCAATATCTGTTACAGGAGGCCGGCCAGGCCAAATAAGAGGCCCAGGACGCCGGAACCGAGAAGCACTTTGATGACGCCGAATTTCCGGCGGATGGCCGCCAAGGCCAGCAGCAGGATGACTAACGCGCTGACTTTAAAGTCGGCAAAATCATGGGGAATCGCTTCGGCATTCCACAAGGCCAGCAGAATAAAGCTCAGGCTGGCCGCGCAGATGAGGGCTACGACAGCCGGACGCAGGCCGTTCAGGATGCCACGGACCGGGCCGATGTCGCCGTATTTTAAGAAAATGCGGGCAAAGGCGATGCCGATGAAAAAGGACGGCGTGACAAAGCCGACGGACGCGCAGATAGCGCCGCCTAACCCGGCAATGCGCGTGCCGGCGAAGGTCGCTGCATTGAGGCCGATAGCGCCGGGCATCATCTGGGACAAGGTGAAAATATCGACGAATTCGCTCATGGTCATCCAATGATACGTATCGACGACGCAGTGCTGAATGAGGGGCATAGACGCGTAGCCGCCGCCGACGCAGAACAGGCCGACCTTGCAGAATTCAATAAACAGTATAGCGTATATCATATGGCATCCTCCTAATTGTACTTGGCGGCGCGCATGCACATAAACCCGATGATGCCGTCGATTACGATCAATTCCATAATATTGATATCAAAAACGATGCTGCCGACAAAAGTTCCGACGATAATCAGCATGGGCAGAACTAATTTCTTTTTTACCTGCTTAACTAACAAGTCAATCGCTACGTTGACGATGAGCGCCGTCGCGCCGCACTGCATGCCCCGCAGGATCATGCGGACGATTTCGCTCTGGACAAAGTAGTCGTAGCAGTACGAAACGATGGACAGGGTAATGAGCGGCGGCAGTATTGTCGCCACCAGGGCCACGAGGGTCCCCAGAACGCCGGCCATGCGGTAGCCTAAGATGATGGCGCAGTTGGCCGCGATGACGCCCGGCATGGACTGCGCTACGGCCACCATATCTAAGGCGTCCTTGTCGTTAATCCAATGGTATTCATCTACGTATTTCGCTTTTAATAAGGGAATGATAATAAATCCGCCGCCGACGGTAAAGGCGCTGACGAGAAAGGTCGCCTTAAACAGCGTCCAATAAAAATGGGCGTCTCTCGGCTTATCCATAATACTGGGTCTAGGTTCCATAGGAAAACTCCTTCCGTGTGATATCTTTTCATCGTCGATTATACCACGAAGCAATATATATTAAAAATATTGGTTTTATTGCCCATACATATGAAAATCATATATAAAGAGGTGCCTTATATGGACATTCGCCAACTACTTTACTTTATTACCGTCGCCGAAGAAGGCCAAATCACGGCGGCGGCTAAAAAACTGCACATGGCCCAGCCGCCCTTGAGCCAGCAGATGAAGCATCTGGAAGACGAGCTGGGCGTCGCCCTGTTCAAGCGCGGCTCCCGTCAGACGGAGCTGACCGACGCTGGAAAAATCCTGTTTCGCCGGGCCCAGCAGATCATCAACCTGTCCGACTCGACGCTGCGGGAAATCAAGGACTTCAAGGAAGGCGTCTACGGCACCCTGTCCATCGGCATGGTATCGTCGTCAGGCAGCGTCATCCTCCGCCCCTTTATGCAGCAATTTCACCGCCAGTACTGCGGCGTGCGCTTCGAGGTATACGACGGCAATACCTTCAAGATCATCGACCTCCTGACGAAGGGCCTCATCGAAATCGGCATCGTCCGCACGCCCTTCAATTACGAGCCCTTTCACTACAAATTCCTCAGCGAAGAGCCCATGGTCCTGGCCTTGACCGACGAGCTGGACTGGTGTCCCCGCCGCGATACGGTTTCCCTAAAGGAACTGGACGACAAGCCCCTCATCATTTACCGACGCTTCGACCAGCTCGTCCAGGATACGTGCGCCGCCCAAAACATGACGCCGACGATCTTCTGCCGCAGCGACGACGCCCGCACGAGCCTCCTGTGGGCCAACGCCGGATTGGGCATGGCCATCCTTCCCCAATCGGCCTTCACGCTGGCGACGCACTCGCGTCTGCACGTAAAAATCATCGACGAGCCGCGGCTCTATACGCGCCTGACGGCCATTTGGATGAAAAACCGGTATTTCTCGTCCCTGGCGGAAAAATTTATCGAAGCCTTCTCCTAACCACGACAAAAAAGCAGCCTGTCCCTTTGGCAAGCTGCTTTTTCGCATATATGCAGTTATCGGTGAAGCTGCTCCATGTCGGCCCCTTCGTGCGCTAAGAGCTGTATTTTCTTATCGATGCCGCCGGCATAGCCTGTGAGGCGGCCCTTCGCGCCGACGACGCGGTGGCACGGAATGATGATGGAAATAGGATTATGTCCGACAGCTGTTCCTACGGCCCGGGCGGACGAGGGTATCCCGCGCAGCGCTGCCGCTTCCTCGGCTATCTGGCCGTACGTCTTCGTCTGCCCATAGGGAATGTGACACAGGAGCTGCCACACGCAGCGCTGAAAGGCCGTCCCCTGAGGTGCTAAGGGCAAGGCCAGGATGGACGGCCGGCGGCCGGCAAAATATTCGTCAAGCCAGCCCTTAGCCTTAGCCAAGGTCGGCGTTTCTCCATCGGACACATCGTCCTCGTCCAAGGACGCCAGATAATATTTCTGCCCTTTGATCCACAGTCCGGCCAGGCAGCCGTCTTTTTCCGCTAAGGTTAATTCGCCTACAGGCGACAGATACGTCGTCTTCCAATACATCGTCGTGCTCCCGTCTAGTTTGCTTCGTTCTTTCGGTCTGTCGTTTCCGCCTTGACGGCCCCTTCGGCCGCTTGCTTTGCTTCCGACGCTTCGGCTTTCACCGCGTCGGCCCCGTCTTTGACGGCGTCGCTCGTCTTATTGACTTCTTCCTTGAATTCGCGCAGGCTCGTCCCCATCGCTTTTCCCAGGCCGGCGACTTTTTTCCCGCCGAACAAGATCAAGACAATCAATAAGATAACTATCAATTCCTGTGCGCCTAAATGCATGGTGTGTCCCTCTTTCTTTATAAAAACGTCGCCTTTATTGTATCACGGCCTGCAAAAATAAAAAAGCGCCGCCGCAAAAACTTTACAAATCTTCCGCCGCCATGGCGAAGGCTTCAAAGGCGCCGTCCATGCGCGACAGCGGCTCGATGCCGGACGTGACGTGTCCCAAGAGAACGCGGCCGTCCGACGCGTCCATATCGCGGCAGCAGATATATACCTCTTTGGCCTGGACGTCCAGGACGACGTCGCCGATGACCAGCGCTTCTACTCCGCCGCGAGTTCCTTGGAAAACGCCGTCAGGCACGCCGGCTACGACAATCCGCTCGGGCTTCCGCTCCAGCTGGATGGACAAGGGCTGCCGTTCGGCAAATTCCATCGCCGCTTCTTCGTCGAGCAAGCCGACACGGGCCCGGCCTCCTTCAAAGGCCACGTCTATCTGACGGGCATAGGCCGGCTGGACCGGCGCAATGACGACGACTTGCTCTTCCGTCGCGTCGGCCCTGCCCGGCCCAAAAACACAGAAGGCGGAAACGACGACGGCCGCTCCAATGATTCCGCTCAATAAAGCTATTCCTTTCATCGTTTCCCCTCCATTTCTATGCGCTCATCTGCTTATTGCACGGCGTGAATATCCTTAAGCCATTTCGACACGGCTGCCGGGTCGGACGAATCGCTGCCCCGCACGAGCTGCGCCCCTGCCGCCGATTTCTGCGCGTCGGCCATACTGCCGCTGATAGGCGTGCCGCCAGTCGTGCAGAAGGGAACGACAGTCTTGCCCTGGAAATTGTAGCTTTCCAAGAAGGTGTACACGAACATCGGCGCCTTGCCCCACCAAATCGGGTAGCCGACGAACACGACGTCGTACTGATCCATGTTGTCTACCGTATTGGCGACAGCCGGACGGGCGTTTTCATTCATTTCCTTCTTGGCAATATCGACGCATTCGCGGTAATCGCCGGGATATGGCGTCTGCGGCTGGATAAAGAAGATATCGGCGCCCGTTTCCCGCTGAATCTGTTCGGCAACGGCTTTTGTATTGCCGCTCCACGAATAGTAGGCTACGAGGACCTTCTTGCCCTGCAGGCCGCCGTCTATCGTATCAGCAATAGCTCCCGCCTTCGCCTGGGGAGCCGCCGCGCTGGCCGAGCCGCTTTCCGACGCGCCGCAGCCGACGAGCATCAGGGCCGCAAAGGCCGTTACTATCATCATAACTAATTTTTTCATCCTATCTCACTCCTATTTCAGCTGACGATACTGGGCGTCGTCTACAGCTTCAAGCCATTCGTTAGACGCGCCTTCAGCCGGCACAGCGATGGCAATGTGGGCAAACCAGCTGTCCGGAGCTGCGCCGTGCCAGTGCTTCACTTCCGGCGGAATGTTGACGACATCGCCGGGATGAAGCTCCTGAGCCGGCTTGCCCCATTCCTGATAATAGCCCCGTCCCGACGTGCACAAGAGGATCTGGCCGCCCTTATGGTGGATGTGCCAGTTGTTGCGGCAGCCCGGCTCAAAGGTGACGTTGGAAATAGACAGGCCCTCTGTCGTCAGGGGATTTAAATAGCTCTGGCCGATGAAATACTGGGCGTAGGCGTCGTTGGATTTGCCGAGGCCGAACATACCTGCGCCGGCTTCGGCTTCGGACATGGCGGCGCGTTGAACCGGCTGAACCGTATCGGCAGCCATGCTCTGTGAAGGGCTCGCAGCCGCAAAGGACAGAGCCGCCAGCGTCGTCATGAGAAAAGGCATTATCTTTTTCATCAGTCATTCTCCTTTAGCAAAAAGTATTATTTTAACTTATTGTATGCTTCGGCATCGACAGGTTCGCACCATTCGTTGGACGCCCCTTCTGCCGGTACTTCGATGGCCACGTGGGCAAACCAGCTGTCGGGAGCCGCACCGTGCCAGTGCTTCACTTCCGGCGGAATGTTGACGACGTCGCCGGGATGAAGTTCCTGCGGTTCCTTGCCCCATTCCTGATAGTAACCGCGGCCTGACGTGCACAAGAGAATCTGACCGCCCTTGTGGTGAATGTGCCAGTTGTTGCGGCAGCCCGGCTCAAAGGTGACGTTGGCCGTAACCAAACGATCCTTTGTCAGCAAATTCAAATAGCTCTGGCCGACAAAATACTGGGCATAGGCGTCGTTCGTCTGGCCTAAGCCGAACAGCCCTGCTTTTTCTTTTTCATCCATCGTATATCCTTCTTTCTCTGCAAACGAAATTTACATAGTTAGTCAATAGAAATCAGCTCGTATTGGTCGTTGCCCATCTTGAGGTCGCGCATGGCCTGCAGCTGATGGAGGCCGCGGCGCGATTCGATGCGTTCCACCAAGTCATGATTCTGGCTCGACGGCAGGCCGTATACCAAGTCGACGCTGGCCTGGTCGACGGCAAGAATATCCGTCGAGGCTACGATGCCAATATCGGGGATGGTCGGCTCCGCCGCGCTGGTGCCGGCGCAGTCGCAGTCGACGGACATGCGGCGCATGACGTTGATAAACACGATGTGCTTGCCGAAATAATCGACAGTCGCCTTCGCCGAATCGGTCATGAGCTCCATGAGATGCTCCTTCGCCGGCCAGGCACCCCAGTCTTCCGGCGGCGTACCCGTCACGCCGTGAACCTGCCGCTTGCCAACCTGTCCCGACGCGCAGCCGATGGCGATATTCTTCATGGAGCCGCCGAAGCCGCCCATGGCGTGGCCCTTGAAGTGGGTCAGGACGACCATGGAGTCGTAGTTTACGATGTGGCCGCCCATGGCGACTTCTTTCAAATGCTTGCCGCCGCGGACGGGCAGATTGACGTCGCCGAATTCGTCCATAATATCGACGGGACAGAAAGTCCAGCCGTTGACTTTCAGCGTTTCCCGATGGCCTTCCGTCGTGTAGCGGTCGCCGGCATACAGCGTGTTCGTTTCGACGATCGTGCTGTCGGGAATATGAGCCATGAATTCCTTTACCATATCCCGCGGCAGGATGTTCGGGCCGTGCTTTTCGCCGGTGTGGAGCTTGACGGCTATCTTGCCGTAAATGCCTTCGTTGATCTTATCGTACAGCTGAATCAGATGGGCCGTGTCGATGTACTTCGTAAAGTACACCTTGGCCCGCGAGCCCGCCGTCGCTTTACCCGTCACGTCGGCCGCCCCGACGACGGGAGCTTGGGCCAGCAAGTCCGTCAGGCCTACGCCCGACAAGGCCACGCCGGCAGCCGTTACGCCGGCCAATTTAAAGAAATCTCGTCTCGACAAATCTTTCATTTAAAGTCACTCCTTTGTGTAGTCGTCATATATAAATGTATATTATCTATATACTTTAATTATGTTTCATTATAAATGTTAGAGTTAACTTTATGTCAAGATATTTCTCCGTAAAATTTACCGTCCTGCAGCTTATTCGGCGTATACTTCCTTAGCCATGTTGAAGGCCGCCCAGGCCTTCGGCCAGCCGACGTAGAAACCCAGCTGCGTGATGATTTCCGCCATTTCTTCCTTCGTCACGCCGTTTTTCTTAGCCGTCGCCAAGTGGTATTTCAGCGAGCTGTCGATGACGCCCGAGCCGATGAGCGAGCACACCGTCACGATGCTGCGGTCGCGGAGGGACAATTTGTCGTTGCGCGACCAGACTTCGCCGAATAAAATGTCGTCGTTGTAGCGGGCAAATTCAGGGGCAAATTCGCCGAGCTGATCCCGTCCTGCTGTCTGTACAATTTTTACTGCTTTCTTTTCCGTTTGATTTTCTGCCATTGCAATCGCTCCCATCGGTACTAATGTCGTCGTAATCATAGCTGCCGCAACGATAGCGGCAACTTTTTTCTGCATCTTCAAAAAGTTCATTTCAAGACCTCCCTATCAGGTACAGAATAATACATGTATAAGCTTATAAGCTGGCCCCCAGGCGGTAGGCCTGGTCGGGGAACTGGGACTGCTCGATGAGCGCCCTGTAGCCGCAGCCGACGGCTAATACTTGCCCGACGCCGGTCCATTCCATGTAGCGCACGAGAGTTTCATAATGGTGGACGAGGGCCTCCATCGTCCAGTCGGCGCTGTTCCATGCCGTAGCCATGAGAATGGATTTCTTGCCGTGAAGCCGTCCCGTCCGCGAATAGAAGCGGTCGACGACGGTCTTGAGCTGAGCCGACATGCCGTAATAGTACAGCGGCGTGACCAGCACGATCAAATCCATTTCCAGCATCTTCGGCATGAGCTTCTGCGAAATAGCGTCGTTAAAGATACAGTCGCCGTCCATGCCGCAGTGGTCGCAGCCCTGACAGGGATGGGTGTCTTCAAAAGCCGCGTCAAAGCGGAATACATTGTGCCCTGCCGACTGGGCTCCTTCGATAAACCGGTCGGCTAATACATCCGACGTTCCCTCTCTATGAGGGCTTCCCGTCACTATGACGATATTCATAGGCTTACCTCCTCCAACGATACCGGACGCGCTTTCGGCCCGGGTCAATATATTTCCGCAGCCGCTGAGAAACAAGGTCAGGGCGCCGGCTCCGGTCCATTTCAAAAATTCCCGCCGGTCCATGCCAACCGCCTCCCTTACGTCCCAACGTTGGCCGCCAGCACCGACGGCGACGGCTTGCCTTCGTCGAGGGCGCCGACGACTTTATGGGGCAGGTAAAATTGTTCCAGCCGCGCCATGTCGTCTTCCGTCAGCGTCACGTCAAATGCGCCGGCCGCGTCGTCTAAGTAGCTCATCTTCGTCGCGCCGATAATAGGAGACGCCACGCCCTTGGCAAACTGCCAGGCCAATGCGATCTGGGTCATCGTCGCGCCGTGTTCCGCCGCGATGTCCTGCACCTGTTTGACGATGCGCGAATCCATGACCTGCGTACTGTCGTACTTTTCTACAGCGACCTTGTCGGTCTGGCTGCGCAGGGTATCAGCCTTCCACTCAGGCCGCGCCAGCCGTCCTGCCGCCAAGGGACTGTACGGCGTCAGGGATACGTTCATCTGGCTGCAGATGGGAATGAGTTCCCGTTCATCTTCACGGTACAGCAGGCTGTAGTGATTCTGCATGGACGAGAAAGGCGTCCAGCCGTTTCGCTCCGCTGCCAGCTGCATATTGTAAAACTGGTAGCCGTACATGGCCGACGCGCCTAAGGCCCGCACCTTGCCGGCTTTGACCAGGCTGTCCAACGCTTCCATCGTTTCCTCCATAGGCGTGCCGTAATCGAAGCGGTGAATAATGTACAAATCAAGATACTCCGTGCCGAGGCGGCGCAGGGTGCCGTCGATTTCCCGTTGTATGGCCTCCTTGGATAAATGGCCGTCGTTGAAGTAGACCTTCGACGCCAGGACGACCTTGTCCCGGGCCGCGTTGTTCCTGATAGCCCGGCCCAGATATTCTTCGCTCGTGCCGGCAGAATAGCAGTTTGCCGTATCGAAAAAGTTGATGCCCAAATCCAGGGCGTGCTTGATGATAGCTTCGCTGTCCTGCAGATTCAAGGTCCAGGCGTGCATCTGGCTGGCCCTGTCACCGAAGCTCATGCAACCGAGGCACAGCTTGGAAATCGTAATATCCGTATTGCCTAATTTCGTATACTCCATATGATATCCCCCTCCCTATGGATGTACCTGCTCGATATGGAGCGTGCCGCTCAGCTTCTCAATCTGGCCGGCATCTTCTTCTACATATCCTAATTCGTACAGCTCGCCGCCGTTCAGAGGCGCGTAGAACAATACGACGTCGTCCCACGGCGCGTAATAGGCTACCATGCCCACCTTCGGCTTAGCCATAGGCGTATCGGCCGTATTGAGCTTTTTCGGCGGATAGAAAATCTTTTCATTCGTGCTGTAGTTTTCCACCGCAATATCCAGAGGCAGCTGAGCACATAAGTTCTTTGCCGCCGGGCTGCCGTTCAAATGCAGGGTCAGCGTCGTTCCTTGGCTGTCCGTCACGCGGACGATCTGCTCCGCCGCCGGCGTTTGCTGTGCCGCAGCCTTTGCCTGTTCTGCCGGACGAGTGGAAGAACCCCTACTCTCCGCCGCCGAGCCGCAGGCCGTCAGCGACAGGACGGTCAGGGCAACGGCCCCGGCCATTAGATACTGCTTGACCAGTCTCATACTCTCTTTCCTCCTCGTCATAAAACTTTTTCCTTATGCTGACGGATTTGATAGCGCAGATAATCGAGCCAGTCCAATTTTTTCTGATGGAAATGGATTTCGTCGACAGCCTGCTGGCGCAGCTTGTCCAGCATCTTCAGCCGCGCGTCCCTCGTGTCGCCGCCGGACAAGAGAAGGCCCATGTACGCCTCTACCTCTTCGTTCGTAAACCCTACGTCGTGAAGGGTCATGATCAGGCTCAGCCGCTCTACATCCATATCGTCGTACTGCCATTGGCCCATAACGCATTTTACGGAGCTGCACAAGCCCAGCTTCTCGTATTCCTCCAGTACGCTCTTGGGAATGCAGTACCGTTCGCATACTTCGTCAATGGTCATCGGATCCCTCCTCTCGTCGTTCCTTTCTATGGTTCCAGTATACGTCCCGCCGTAACCATCGTCCAATACTTGTATTCTTTGTTAAGAAATACAATTCAGGCATAGTTTAACCAGCAGAGACCCTTAGGAAAAAAGAAAGGGGGCGCGGTGTCTCGGCCGCATAACCGGAGCGCCGCGCCCTTTTCGAGGCGTTACCGTATGAAGTTGGTGTATATCTGTTCTTCCCGCTTAGGCAGGGACACGCCGTTCTGCAGGGCCGTTTCCTTGCATTTCAAGAAGAAGGCCATGTTTCGAGCCAGGGTGCGCATGGTCTGCAGGCCTTCGGCGTCTTGCCACACGTCGTCAGGGCAGTGGCCGTGAACCATATTCCAGTACTGCGAGGAAATAATCGGCATCTGCATGAGGCCGAAGTATTTATTCAGCTGGTCGTACGTCGCCGTCGTGCCGGCGCGGCGGGCTGAGACGACGGCGGCCGCAGGCTTCAGGTAAAAGGGCATATCTTCCCGGCGCTGCCCGGCGTAGAAGGCCCGGTCCATAAAGGACGTAATGGCTCCGCCGGCGGCGGCCCAGTGGACAGGCGAGCCGAAGACAAACCCGTCGCAGTCTCCGGCCAGCTTCAAAAATTCGTTGACCTTGTCGTCGTCGAATACGCAGCGGTGCAGGTCGTCGCATCGGCAGCAGCCGATACAGCCGCGGACGGCCTGATTGCCGATCCAGAAATGTACCGCTTCTACGCCTTCCTCGCGCAATGTCTTCGCGACTTCGTCCAAGGCCGTATAGGTGCAGCCCTTTTCGTGCGGGCTGCCGTTGACTAAGATGACTTTCATATTCCGTCTCTCCTATCGCTTATTCGCCTAATACTCTTTTTGCTACCATCATGGCGTTATCGCCTGCCGCCTTGCCGACACGCTGTCCCAGCAGCTTCGCCATGGCTTTCAGCTGATCGCCCGTCACGCCGTTATGCATAGCTACGTTCATATGAGACGCCAGCTGGGCGTTGACGTTGCCGATGCCTGCCAGCATAGATACGGTAGCCAGTTCCCGTTCGTTCCACATCAGAACCGTCCGTTCAAAAATATCTCCGAAAAGATGCTCCTTCAGAAAATCGCTGATCGTCGGGCAAAATTCATAAACCTTCCCCTTGACCGGCTGGCCGACAAGCTTCGTCTGGTTCGCATCGCCGATGGCGTGACGATCTCGGTTCGGATCGACTGGGTCGGCGTCAGGCCCCATCGTATCGGTAATGCCGTGAGCCTTTCGTTCTTCCAGCACCGTCATGAGCGTATTCAGTCCGTTCAAGCTGCGGGGAAATCCGGCATAAGCATAGAGCTGTACCAGCAGTTCCTTTTCTTCGTTGACCGTCAGGCCGTTGTTTAATCCGTCATCCAAAGCAGTCTTCAGGCTTTCCAAATCGCCTTGGGCAGCAAAGGCCGATATGACGACGATCGACTCCTGCCGAGGCGACAGCACCTTATCCTCCGCCGGAGCTGCCGCGAAAGCCGCGCCGCCGACGGTCATCAGAACGAACAGGGACATTAAGAAAAGCAATCGTTGTTTCATACTCCTCCGCTCCCTTCTTCACGATTATTTATATCCCAAATTTCCTAACCAGGCGTAAATAGGCGACGTCGACGCAATATCCGTGCGGTATACAGCAAAGGCGCTGCTGCCGAATTGCGCGCCCGGCTCGGCTGCCTGCAGGCGTTCCACCGTTCCCGTCAGTCCGCTGCCGCCGTGCGTCGCAAAGACGTATACCTGCTTGCCGGACAAATCGTAATTGTCCAAGAAGGTGTACACCGGCATAGGCGCGTCGTACCACCAAATAGGATAGCCGAGGAAAATCGTGTCGTACCGGCTCAAATCGCCGATAGTATCCTTAATGGCCGGATGAACACCTTGCTCCCGTTCGCTCTTCGCCTGGTCGGTCAGGGCGTCGTGATCCGTCGGATAATCGACTTGCCGTTCTATGCGGAATATATCGGCGCCCGTCTTATCCTGAATCACCTGGGCCACGTACTGCGTCGAACCCTGTACGTCGTACTTCTGCGCCGTTTCCGGCTCGGAGAAATACACGACGGCAACGCGGCTCTGACCGCCGGATTTCGCTTCCGGCACGGCCGCGCCCTTAATAGAAGCCGAGGCGTCGGCGTCGACAACAGGCTTCGTCTGCTGCGCCGCCGGTTTCGTCTCCTGCTGCGAAGCCGTATCCGACGTAGCGCAGGCCGTCACCGTAAGGGCCGTCATAGCGGCCAATAATAAAGCTGCTAATTTTCGTTTGTTCATGATAGGTCCTCCTAAAAATACGTGTTGCCTTCACAGCTGCGGCGCAAAACGCGCAAGATCGCCCCCTACGCATCCCGCGCGCCTGCTGCGCCTTATTTCGGATACGAAGTATCACCGACTTCTTCCAGCCAGACAACAGGGTCCCCAACCTGGGAAATCGCCGTATGGCTCATAGCTGTCGCAGCTGTCGCGCCGTGCCAATGCTTGATGCCTGGCGGGCACCATACGACGTCGCCGGGATAAATCGTCTGCACAGCCTTCCCCCATTCCTGCGTGTAGCCGACGCCAGCCGTGACGATGAGTACCTGCCCGTTCGGATGAATATGCCAGTGCGTCCGAGCGCCGGGCTCAAAGGTGACGCTGGCTCCGTACGCCGTAAACTTCCCCTGGGCCTTAAACAGGGTTTCCATGCGGGCCTGCCCTGTAAAGTTGGCCTTCGGCACAGAGACAGACGGATTCGTACCAGCACGCGTAACGACCTGTCCATCCGGCGCCGGGCCGGCCGCCAAGGCCGACGCCGACACCATGAGAGCCGCTATGGCCGTAAGTATCGTCTTCTTCATGGATCGCTCCCCCATTATTTCAAATGTCCGTTAAAGAAGCTCGTCAGCTTCTGAGAAATAATATCGACGTATTCCGGCACCCAGTAGGTCTGGATATGCGTCGCTCCCGGCACGAGGAACAACTCTTTATCCTTCGTCCCCGTCGCCTTGGAAAACGCGTCCTGCGTCATGTACAGCGAGTCGGCCTTTTCACCGGCAATCATGAGCAAGGGCTGATGAATTAAATCCATGTTGTGCGATGCGTCGAAGGCCGTCAAATCCATCAAACTACTGACCGTATAGGTAAAGGTCGAATTGGGATGGGCGTAGTTGACGCCGTAATAGTAATAGCCTTCGCGGTATAAATCAAAGGGCAGCTTGTCGGCCTGTTCCGGCGTAAGGACTTTTTCCGTCCGCGGCGTATAGTCGATTTGTCCCGTCGTCACTTCTTTCTGACGGGCCGCCGCAGCCTGGGCGATGGTCTTCTGCGCTACGGCCGGGTCAGGGTTCGTCGCGCCGTAGCCGTCCTTACGGACGATGCCGCTGTTGAACATGCTCAGCGTCGCCACGGCCTTGACGCGCGGGTCCGTCTGGACAGCCTTCAAGGTATAGCCGCCGCCTCCGCAAATGCCCAGCGCGCCGATGCGGTTTTCATCTACGCCGGGATAGAGGGAGATGATGTCAACCATGCCGTGAATATCTTCGACGCGGTACTGGGGCTTATCGGTATGGCGGGGATAGCCGCCGCTGGCTCCCTGATAGGACGCGTCGGCGGCAATCGTGATATATCCCTGTTCAGCCAGCAGCTGGGCGTACAGGCCGGCGACCTGTTCCTTCGTGCCGCCGTTCGGATGGGCGACGACGACAGCTGCATAAGATGTATTGGGGTCGTAGTTCGCCGGCGTATAGACGTTGGCGGCGATCTGAATGCCGTTCAGGTCGTACGTAATAGGATGAATATTGACCTGGCCCGGCACATTTTCCTTAATAGCCCCGTCGTAGACAAGGCCGTACGGATTGCCCTTGTATTTGACGACATCTTCTACCGGCACATTGGCAAAGGTCTTCGCCTGGCCGCCTTGCTCGTTAAATACAGGTAAATGACGCGTGCCGATAGGCGGTACGGCGTTCGCCGCCGCGGCATAAGCCGGCGTAAAGCCGACACCCATCGCGGCCGTTCCCAGTAAAGCGCACAGCAATGCTTTTTTATACGTTTTCATAATACATGCCTCCTAATACTTTAGATTTTCTATGGTTATAAGTCTCGCAGCGAAAGAAATGTACGTTGCCAATATCTCTCGCCGTTGATATAATCAGTTTAAAACTTCAAGTCAACTTGATGTCAATAGGAAATGCAATGATGTTACGATAAACGAGGTGACATTTCATGGAATACACCATCGGCGAATTAGCGCAGAAAATGAATATTTCCACGCCGACGCTCCGCTATTACGAAGACCAGGGCTTGCTGCGCCATATCAAGCGCCTGCCCAACGGCCGCCGCGTCTACACGCAGAAAGACGTCGTCATGCTCAACACCATCGAATGCCTGAAAAAGGCCGGCATGAGCCTCCAGGACATCAGCCAGTACATCGACTGGTGCGAAGAAGGCTTCCCGTCCGTCAAAAAACGCTACGAACTATTCGTCCGCAAGCAGGAAGAAATAGAGCAGCAAATCGCCGACTTGCAGAAAATCCTGGCAACGCTGCGGTGGAAACGCAATTTCTACCAAAAAGCCCTGGAGTCAGGCGAGCTTACCATCTGCGACGCCGACAGAGAAAAAATAGCCGAGGCCATCATCGACGGCGCCCTTTAATAGGCCACAGCAGCCCCTGCCTTGCAGCAGGGCTTTTTTTCTGCCGTCCCGCCCCTACTTCCGCAGCTTCCGGGCCTTTACCATGTCATAAAACCATTCAACCATCTTCGGGTCGTAGTGAGAGAAAAACAGACTTTCCTTCTCATCCAGTCCTTCGAGCTCCTTCATTTCGCCGTCCGATAAGGAAAAATCGAAAATATCGAGATTTTGGGTCATGCGATCCTTATGGACCGACTTGGGAATGACGACGATATCCTTCTGCAGGAGGAAGCGTAGCGCCGCCTGGGCTGCCGTCTTGTGGTGAGCCGCGCCGATGCGCTGCAGCACAGGATGAGTAAAGAAATCCTTGCGGCCTTCGGCAAAGGGGCCCCAGGATTCGTGAACGACGCTGTACTTGTCCATAATAGCGTGCAGCTCCGCCTGCTGATGGAATACGTGCGTTTCTACCTGATTCACTGCCGGCATGACTTCCACATTGTGGCACAAGTCGATGAGGCGGTCGGCAAAGAAATTAGATACGCCGATAGCCCGCAGCTTGCCGGCCTTATACGCCTCTTCCATGGCCCGGTACGTTCCGTAATAGTCGCCGAAGGGCTGATGAATCAGCATGAGATCGATATAATCAGTCTGGAGACGGCGCAGGGAATCGTCGATCGACGCCTTCGCCTTTTCGTATCCGGCATTGGCAATCCAGATTTTCGTCGTCAAAAAGATGTCGCCGCGCACGACGCCGGACTGCCGTAGCCCTTGCCCTACTTCGTATTCATTGTCATAGGACTGCGCCGTGTCGATGAGGCGGTACCCTGCATGCAGGGCGTCTTCGACGCAGCGCACGCATTCGTCCGGCGAAACCTGATAGACGCCGTATCCGACGGCAGGCATTTCTACGCCGTTATTTAAAGTAATATAGTTCATACTCTCTCGCTCCTTATCAATCCATATTAATCAAAATGTTTTTCTTTCATCCACCGTTCCATGACGTCGGCGACGTCCCGGTTGTTTAAATCCGACATGAGAAAATGCGTGTTGCCGTATATCCCTATATCGGGCAAATAGATAAGCGTCGCGTCGCCGCCGCAGCGGTTCACCGCGTCGACCCAGGCCTTAGCAAGATTCAGGCGCACCCGCCAGTTGTCCAATCCCCAGACAGGCGTCTGCTCTGCCGGGATATTGCCGCCGTACAACACCAGCACGGGAATGCGGGTCAGCTTCATGAAGTCGTCCATCGGAACGCCTACACCAGCCGCCGGGAAGGGGCTCGTCGTCTCCTCTACAGGAGGAACCTGCCCTTCGGGAAAGAAAAACGTCCCCGGTTCGAGGGCGATAATTCCTTTAACATGATTGCTCTTTATGGCCGTACGCCACCCCGGCCCGCCTCCTTGAGAATGGGTGATAAACACGCCGTCGCCGGCTTTGTCAAACACAGCCTTCATAGCGTCGCTGATAACGGCTTCGTCATAGGCTCCCGTATCGGGCGTCATTTGCCGGAAAAACTGATCCCGCCACGCCGCATCATCCCTGACCTGGACATTGTCAAATTTCTGCGGCCACTGGCCAATACGGAAATTGTTGTACCACAGCTGGTCGTCAGGCACAGCGCCGATAGCCTGCGGCTCCGTCGACCGGCCGGCTCTGCCGCGCCGCGCTGGTCTGCAATATAGGTCTTATAGCCTTTTTCTAAAAAAATATTTTGAAATCCGTCGCGCCCGTCAGGCGTCGTTTCCCAGGTCTTGCCGGACTGACCGTACCCGTGCAGGAAAACCAGCGCCGTATTGTGGGCCTGAGCCGGTATCTGATAAAACACGTAGGCGTGGTCGCCGTGCAGCGTCTGTCCAGCCTGATTCAGCGGATTGGTATTGCCGCCATAGGCTCCCGGAGCTGTGACGACCGTTCCGCCGGCCATAAAGCTGCCCTGGTCTGCGATCGTCACCGGCTTCATGGCAGAAGCAGGACTTGCCGCCAGCGACGCCATGACGGCGGCTGCAATCCATATTGATTTCATCGGTATCAACCTCCCCTCCTGATATCTATAGTATAAAAAAACCGGGACTCCCACAGAAGTCTCGGTTAGTTTTACCGTATAAACGATTGGTTTATACAGGCGTCTTCACAATATGAGTGACAGCGTCTAAAAAACGCTGCGTCGTGCCGTTTGGCTTCGGGCTGTGCACAATACAATAGGGCATGCTGCCGGCCTCGTCGATGGAAATAATCTTCAGCAGCGGATGCACGGCCTTCCAGAAGGGAAAGGCGATGAGCACGGCATGGCCGTTTTCACAGGCGTTAAATACCTGGGCGTTATAAAAATCAAAGGTCTGAATGTGAATATCAGGATAGTCCCGTTCAATCGTCTGCCGCAACGCGTCCATCGTCGTAGACCAGCCGGGCTTGATCATGTACAGCGTCTCGCCAGCCAAATCAGACCAGCATAGCCGTTCCTTCCTCGCTAAGGGATGATCCAGGCTGACGGCGCCGCAAACCGGCACGTCTGCAATCTCGATAGTCCGGCAATAGGGATGGTAGGCCAGCATACCCTCGTCAAACACGCCGGCAATGATATCAATGCGCTCGCCCAGATTCCGCAAAATCTCCCTGGCGTTTTCCGGCGTGTTGTCAAAGGGCACGACCTGAAATTTGACGTCGGGAATCTGCTTATATATGCGCGGCCATAGCTCCAGCAAAATGTCGACAGGCGTCATGAGGGACGTGCCGATGCGGATGCAGGGGCCTTCCTGACGCGCCATGACGCGGGCCCGGTCCAGCGCGCCGTCAGAATACTTCCGCATATATAGGGCATCCTTGTACAGCGACTTGCCCGCTTCCGTCAGCGTTAAACCCCGATGCGTCCGCACAAACAGGCGAAGCCTTACCTCCTGTTCCAGGCTGTTGATCTGCTTAATCACGGCGGGAGCCGAAATAAACAACTCCTCCGCCGCTTTATTGAAGCTGCCCGCTTCAGCGACGCACACAAACGTATCTAATAAGGGATTATACAGCATGATACCTTACATCCTTTTGTCAAAACCTCAAAAACCTAATCCGTATAGGTTTTATTATATCATACTTTTCGTCACAGAACCCATACAGAAATACAGCGCCGTACCAGTACTGCACGACACGGAAAAATATAACAACGCCATAAAGCATGATATGAAGTAAAAATGAAGGTGTCCCACTTAGATTACAACGTTCCCCCTAAAACAGGGAAAACGCATAGCGAAGAATCGGACAGAGTTTCTTGTCCCGATACGGAGAAGGCCGTTGGCCTATAGGACGACGTTGGGAAACAGGAATCATTTGCTGTAATCCAGTATAAGATGCCTGCGCGTGCAGGCATCTTTATTTTATTTGCGTATTCCTATTAGGCATACGTTGTTTATTGCCAAGGCGTACACTTGTTTGGTATAATCCAAGTAGAAGAAGACGATTCCGTGAAGCGGATCAAAGATTGGGAAGAACTGACTATACAGGATAACTTTTTATTTCAAAAGGTCATGCGTAACAAGCGATTGTGTCAGTATTTAATCAAAAAGATTCTGCAAATCAAGATAGCTGACATTACCTATCCTGATACGGAGAAAACCATTGATATTCGGCTGGACAGCAAAAGCATACGCTTGGATGTCTATGTCAAAGACAACACGGGACAGGTATTCGACATCGAAATGCAGTGCACCAATGAAAAGGAAAACGGCCTCGCCAAGCGGACGCGGTATTATCAGGCTATGATTGATATGGACGTTCTGGAAAAGGGCGACGATTACAGTAAGCTGAACCCAGCGTATATTATATTTATCTGTACGTTTGACGCTTTTGATCAGGGATTGCCGATGTACACGTTCAGAAATCGTTGCGTAGAGCAAGAGGGCATAGAACTGAATGACGAGGCGACGAAAATATTTCTAAATAGTAAGGGCGACAGTCCAACCCTTGACCCGGACGTGCGGGCATTTTTGCGGTACGTAGACGGCAAGGCGGCCGAAGGTGTGTTTGTGCAGGAAGTGGATAAGGAAGTACGGCGTGTGAAACAGCACGATGAAACGAGGCGAGAGTATATGACGCTAGCGATGGAATTAAAGAGAATGTTTGCCGAAGGCGAGAAAACAGGAGAAGAAAAGGGGGCAAAAAAGAAAGAAACGATGATGATATTGGCGATGCTGCGGAAGGGATTTTCCGTA
>ENA-OWPN01000244-OWPN01000244.1-human-gut-metagenome-genome-assembly--contig:-NODE-244-length-92079-cov-5.518778_pt1 | contig 92079 bp, 59 predicted proteins | sample MGYA00248266_ERZ651850 | MGnify/ENA primary metagenome ERZ651850 (study PRJEB26924, sample SAMEA4378296) | human gut metagenome | biome: human gut; feature: human-associated habitat; material: faeces... | reverse complement strand
AATCCGGTACAGGGTATCGGGCAGCAGATCGGTAAAGGTTGCCTTGCCGTCCACCACGCCCCGGGTCACGGCGTTGCCGTAGTTGTCCATGCAGATGACGCTGAGCCGGGAGTCGTCCACCGCGGTGTCCACGCTGACAACCAGCTGATACTGGTCGCCCTCAATGGAAATGCCGTTGATGGTTTGCAGGTAGTATTTCTGGTATGCCCAGAACAGCCCCGCGCCGATGGCGGCGAGGATTACCAGAGCGATAACGGCTGTGGCGGCCTTTTTGGCTTTCTGCCTGCGCTCCTGCTTTTTCGCTTCCTTTTGCAGGCGCTTTTCTTCTTCTGCGTCGGCGAAGGGCTCGTTGCTGTTGTCTGGCAGCGGCTCGTTGTCCTCCTCGTCCTGGGCGAAGGAGAAGCGGTCGGGGGAATCCTCCTCCGGCTCAGGGGTGATGGCCGCCTGGGGAACCTGGTGGGCGATCAGCTCGTCGGCCTCCTCCATAATCTGGGAAACTTCGTCAGACATCTGGTGGGGCAGAAGGCCGGCCGCGTCCGCAGGCTCCGGGAGGGTTTCGTCCTGCGGATCCTCCGCGATGGTTTCCTCCTGCTGGGCAGGCGCTTTGTTGGGAACGGGCGCGGGCTGCACCGGCACCACATCCTCCGGCTTTGCCTCGATGGGGGTGTAGATGGTGATGGGGGTGTCGTTGATGGAATTGCGCTGCATGTAGGCGGCCAGCGCCTTGCCCAGCTCCTTCGGCTCCTGCCAGCGCTTGGCGGGGTCAGGGTCAATGGCCCTCATGATGATCTCCGCAATCTCGTAGTCGGCGTTAACGGGAGAGGGGAGGGCTTCGCTGGGGGCTTTGTCCTTGAAGGGCAGGCTGCCGTCGTTATAGAGCTGATAGAGAATCATGCCCACGGCGTAGGTGTCCGCCGTCTCGTTCAGCGTGGCCATGGCGTCGTGCAGCTCCGGGGGAGAATAGGGGCTGCGGTACTTGTCCGGCAGGGACGTGTAGCGCAGAGCGTCCAGCGGGATGAAGCCCAGGTCGCCGATGCGGTAGCTCTTTTTCTCGGTCAGGAAGATGTTGGTGGGCTTTAGGTCCACGTACAGGCATCCGGCCTGACGGCAGACGGAAAGGGCGGAACACAGGTCGAGTCCCAGATTGATTGCTTCCAGATGGGTGACCGGGTTGCGGCGGATGTACTTTGCCAGGGAGTGCTTATAGGGGCTGACCAGGTAGACCTCATAGCCCAGGCGGCGGCGCTTGATGGGGACGGTCTGCCAGCCGTCGTAGGGAAGAAAGCCCTCCAGCCTGGAAAGCTTCTGCAAAAATTCCGCTTCCTTTTCCACGTCGTCGGCAACGCCCTTGAAGTAGTCCATGGCGCCCGCCATGTCCTTGTAGGCGCCGGCCAGAAGCATCGCATCCAGCTGCGCCTGGGTGGCAGGGACGGAAATGATTTTGACTATGTATTTTTCGTCTGAATTTTCCTTGATGGCAGGGCAGCAGCGAACGCCGTCATGGCTGCTCATGGGGTTGCCCATGGCAAATCCGTCCAGCAAAGGAGAAATCAGTTCGGTTTCGGCAAGTTCAGTCAATCGTAATCGCCTCCTTTAACTAGGGTGTATCTGAAAACTGGCGAAATGACCAACAGCCAGGGATTTTTACCCTGGGCAAGCCATTTTTTCGCAGGAATACTTGCCGTATTTCAAGGGAAAATGGAGAAGCACAGGGCGAAAAGAGCCGCTGCCTGGGCGTTTTGGCAGTTTTTAGATACACTCCCCTATATCATAAAATAAAAATCTAAAAAATGCAACTATTTTGTAGTTGTTTTATCTGGAAAAGAGTGCTATAATGGCGGATAATAATGGTACAGTATGTGTATTTTTGTCAGGAGGTATCATATGAGCAAGGTAATTTGTGAAATTTGCGGAACGACTTACCAGGACACGGCGGAGTGCTGCCCCATCTGCGGCTGCCCCCGGGATATGTCCGGCAACGTTACCGAAGATGATTTGATTATGAATCAGATGCCCGCACTGAACAAGGGCGGACGCTACTCGTCCGGCAAAAAGAAAAAGGAAATCTTTGACTTTGACGAGCAGAGCGACGATTTCCCGGAATCGGAGAACGAGCCGTATTCCTCTGACCCGGAGGACGACGAGGATCAATATGAGGAGCAGCCCCGGGAGCATAACACCGCCGTTGTGGTAATCCTCACGGCGCTGATCGTGATTCTGCTGGCCGGGACGGCGTTCCTGTTCTTCCGGTATCTGCTGCCCAACCTGCATGGGGGGGTGGATGCCGAACCCACGGTTCAGACCGAGCAGCCTGCCCAGACGGAGCCCGCGACTACCGAACCCCGTATCCCCTGCCAGGATCTGTCTCTGCCCGGCGGCGCGGCAGAGCTGACCCAGCCCGGATATTATTTCCTGCTGAACGTGGTCGTCATCCCCGAGAATACCACGGATGAGCTGATGTTCACCTCCGGCGACGAGAGCATCGCAACGGTGGACGCCAATGGCCGGATCACCGCCGTGAGCGAGGGCAAGACGGTCATCTATATCACCTGCGGCGAGAAGCAGCTGACCTGCCCCGTGACCTGCCAGTTTGAGCAGGAGACGGAGCCGTCCACGGAGGCCACCGTGGCAGCCCAGGCGGAGACCGCCGCCCAGACCGAGCCTGTGGAGACGAAGCCCCAGGTGGAGCTGAAGCTGGACAGAACGGACATGCGTTTGCAGGTGGGCTACAGCACCCAGCTGAAGCTGGTGGACTGCGGCGACCTCAAGCCCGAGGACGTGGAGTGGAGCGTGGAGCACGGCTACATCGCCAAGGTGGAAAACGGCTATGTCACGGCGATTCAGAGCGGAACCACGGAGATCACCGCGAAATACGGCGACCAGACGGTCAAGTGCATCGTCCGGTGCCATAACTAAAGATGTAAAAATTGGGCAGTTCCTATCCGGAGCTGCCCATCATTTATTCCCCGTCCACAAACGTCTTCTTGCGGAACAGGAAGGAAATGCACCAAAGACCTGCCAGCCCAACGACGGTGTAAATGATCCGGCTGAGCAATGCGCCGGAGCCGCCGAAGAGCCAGGCCACCAGATCAAACCGGAAAATACCTACCAGCCCCCAGTTGATACAGCCGATGATGGACAAAATAAGCGCAAGGGTATCCATATTCTTACCTCCATTTCACATTGATAGGATGCACACTTTTTCTCATTTTATCACGAAATCATTGCAAAATTCCGGTGCTTCCGTTATAATAGAACAAGATGCACAGAAAGGAAAATTTTGCAATGACGACATTATATGAAGGCGCGTTTGCCAAAGTCAATTTAACGCTGGACGTCCTGGGAAAGCGGGCGGACGGCTACCATGATTTGCAGAGCGTGATGCAGACCGTCTCCATCCGGGACGACGTGGAGATCGACGTGGGGACGGGAAAGCCCTGGCGGCTTCTTTGTTCCGTGGAGGGGATTCCCACCGACGAAAAGAATTTGGCCTGGAAGGCGGCGAAAATTTACTGCGACGCCATGGGCAAAGACCCGGAGGGTCTGGAAATTCGCATTGTCAAGCGCATTCCCGCCGGGGCAGGCCTGGGCGGCGGCAGCGCCGACGCGGCCGCGGTGCTGCGGGCGCTGAACCGGCACTATGGCGATCCGCTGTCCGTTCTGGCGCTGGCGGAGCTGGGGGCGCAGGTGGGCAGCGACGTTCCCTTCTGCGTTGTGGGCGGCACGGCCATGGTGGAAGGCCGGGGCGAGCGCTTAAGAAAGCTTCCGGACATGCCCGACTGCATTTTTGTGGTCTGCAAGCCGGATTTCTCCGTGTCCACGCCGGAGCTGTACCGGAAAATCGACACCGTGGCGATTCCCCACCGCCCGGACAATCAGGCCATGGAAAGCGCACTGCTGGCCGGAGATCTGGGGAAGGTGGCAGAGAACGTATACAACGTTTTTGACCCGGTGGTCACGTCGGAGCATCTGGAACTGAATTACATCAAGTCCATCTGCAACAGCTACGGCGCGCTGACGGAGCAGATGACAGGCTCCGGTTCCGCGATTTTCGCCATTTTGCCCAGCTTTGAGTACGCCGCCGTGGTGTGCAATATGCTGAAAGAGAACTATCCGAATATCTATATTGCCAAACCTGTATAATTCTGGCATTTACCGTCCATACTGGAAGTATTTCCGTATGGGCGGTGTTTTTTATGAAGAAGCTTTTGAAACGAATCGGTATCTGCCTGATACTTGCCGCGTCCGTGTGGTGCGGGTCGCTGCTGGCCGACCGGCAGAGACTGAACGACGGGCTGATCCGCTTCCACGTGGTCGCCAATTCCGACAGCGAGGAAGACCAGTCCGTCAAATTGCAGGTGCGGGATGCCGTGCTAAATAGCCTGCAAAGCGACCTGAACAAAATCGCCGACGTAAACGAGGCAAGGGCGTACTTACAGGCCAAGCTGCCCCAAATTCAGGCCGTCGCCAACAGCGTCCTGGAAGCGACGGGGTGCGACTGCGAGGCGGTGGTAACGCTGTGTAAGGAAGCCTTCGACACCCGCTATTACGACACCTTTACCTTGCCCGCCGGGATTTACGAAGCGCTGCGAATCACCATCGGCGAGGGGGAGGGGCATAACTGGTGGTGCGTGGCGTTCCCCAGCCTGTGCCTGAGCGCGACCTCCGGGGAATTCGCGTCCAGGGCGGCAGGGGCAGGCTTCCCGGACAGCCTTACCGGCGCTCTGGACGGGGAAGAAAAGTATGAAATGCGCTTTTTCCTGCTGGATGCCCTGGGAGAGCTGGAAAAAATTTTATTCGCAGGGTGAATCCCGCTCTGTTCAGGAAAGCAAATTTGTGGTATCATGGACAAAAAAGAGAAGGGGGTGGGCGCATGCTGCACCTTTTGCTTGGCACGGACTGGACGGCCAACCGGGACGAAGTTATGAAGCGCATCGCGGCGGACATTGCCGGGAGGAAGGGAAACCGCATTCTGATGGTTCCCGAGCTGATCAGCCACGAAACGGAGCGTCGGCTGTGCGCAGCCGGGGGAGATACCGCCAGCCGATATGCCGAGGTACTGTCCTTTACCCGGCTTGCCAGACGGGTGGCGGATTCCATGGGAAGCGCCGCGGAGGAATGTCTGGACAACGGCGGCCGGGTGGTGGCCATGGCGGCGGCGGCCAAGAATCTGGCCAGCCGCCTGAAAGCCTATGCCGCCGTGGAGACGAAGCCGGAGTTTCTCACCGGCCTCATTGACGCCGTGGACGAATTCAAGCGCTGCTGCATTTCCTCCGGTGACCTGAGCCGCGCCGCCGGGGAGACGGAGGGAAGTCTCGCGCAGAAGCTGGAAGAGCTGTCGCTTCTGATGGAGAGCTACGATGCTCTGTGCAGCCGGGGCAAGCGCGATCCGAGAGACCAGATGACGTGGCTTTTGGAGCAGATGGAGCAGGGGGATTTTGCAAAGGAGCATGTATTCTACATAGACGGCTTCCCGGATTTCACCCGGCAGCATCTTGCCATTCTGGAGCATCTCATTCAGGCGTCCCCCGACGTGACGGTGAGCCTGAACTGCGACCGGGAGAGCTCACACCTTCTTGCCTTTGAAAAGGCGGGGGATACGGCGTCCCAGCTGCTTCGCTGCGCCCGCCGCGCCGGGGTGGAGGTGAAAATCGAAACCGTTCCCGGAAAGCGCCTGCCCCTTTCTCCCCTGCGGGAGGGGCTGTTTCAGGGCGTGATCAGCCGGGGCGCGGCGAGCGGGTGCCTGGACGTGTTCCGGGCGGAATCGCCGTACCTCGAGTGTATGGGCGCGGCGGAGAGGATTCGCTTTCTTCTCGCCGCCGGGTGCCGCTGCCGGGATATTACGGTGGTCTGCACCGATATGACGGTGTATCAGCCCCTGGTGAATCTGGTATTTCACCGGCTCCATATCCCGGTGTACCAGTCCGGAACCGAGGATATTCTGCAAAAAAGCGTCATCGCCACGGTGCTGACGGCGCTGGACGCTGCCCTGAGCGGCTTCGACCAGAAAAGCGTTCTGCGCTATCTCCGTTCCGCCCTGTCCCCCGTTGACCCGGACACCTGTGACCGGATTGAGAATTACGCCATCATCTGGGGCATCCGGGGGCAGAAATGGGCGCAGAGCTGGGAAAACCATCCGGACGGCCTCAGCGGCGTGTGGACGGAGGACGACCGGCGCCGCCTGGAGGAACTGAACACCGCACGGGAACTGGCCGTTGCGCCGCTGACGCGGCTCTGGCAGGGCTTCCGGGACGCGTCCGATCTGCGGGGGCAGGTGCTGGCGCTGTACGGCTTTCTGGAGGATATTTCCCTGGAAATGCGGCTGTCCCGCATGGCGCAGGCGCTGGATGCCGCCGGGGACAACCGGGGCGCGCAGATCCTGAACCAGTTGTGGGAAATCCTCCTGGGGGCGCTGGAACAGATGTATGACGTGCTGGGGGACACCCACTGGGAGGGGGAGCAGTTCATCCGCCTTTTCCGGCTGCTGCTGAGCCAGTATGACGTGGGAACCATCCCGCCGGTGCTGGACGCGGTGCAGGTCGGCCCCGTGTCCGCCATGCGCTGCCATCAGGAAAAGCACCTGATCGTGCTGGGGGCGGAGGAAGGCAAGCTCCCCGGCTATTCCGGTTCCGCCGGTGTCCTGACCGATCAGGAGCGGGTCACCCTCCGGGAGCTGGGCGTGCCCCTCACCGGCGGCGCCATGGAGGGCGTACAGGCGGAATTTGCGGAGATTTACGGCTGCTTCTGCGGCGCTATGGCATCCGTCAGCGTGTTCTGCTCCGGTGACCAGCCGTCCTTCGTCTATCGCCGCCTAAGTGAGCTTGCGGGCGGGGAGCAGCAGGTGAAAAACACCCTGGGCTTTGCCCCGGCGGATGGGCCGGAAGCGGGGGCGTACCTCGCCCGGTGGGACGCCGGGGATGCCGCCGGGCGGCTGAACGTCCGGGATACATATTCGGAAACCTGCCATCGGCGGGACTACCGCTTCGGAAAGGTGGAGCGGGAAACCATTGGCAAACTCTATGGCTCGACGCTGAATCTTTCCGCCTCTCAGATCGACCGGCAAGCGGAGTGCCGCCTGTCCTACTTCCTCAAGTATGGCCTTCGGGTGCAGGAGCGGAAGGAAGCCGCCATCGACCCGGCGGAATTCGGAACCTATGTCCACGCGGTGCTGGAAAATTCCGCCCGCCGCATTGGGGAGCTGGGGGGATTCCATAAGGTTTCCTTGGAAGAAACGCTGGAAATTGCCCACGGGTTCAGCGAGGAATACGCCCGGGAGCATTTCAGCCAGATCGAGTCGGAGCGGGTGACGTACCTGTTCCGCCGCCATATTCAGGAGCTGGACATGGTGGTTCGGGAGCTGTGGCAGGAGCTGAGCCAGGCGGCGTTTGCCCCGGCGGGCTTTGAAGTCGGCTTCGGCGACGGGGAGGGTCTGCCGCCCATCCCAATTCCAAACGGCGGCATGAACGCGGTTCTGCGGGGCTTTATCGACCGGGTGGACACCTGGGACTCCGGCGCCAGCCGCTATTACCGGGTGGTGGACTACAAAACCGGCAAAAAGGATTTTGATTACTGCGACGTATTCAACGGCGTGGGGCTGCAAATGCTTTTGTACATGTTCGCCCTGAAAAGCAGCGGAAGCGATATGCTGGGCGACCGCCCGGTGGCCGCCGGGGTGCAGTATTTCCCCGCCCGTGCGCCCTATCTGACCGCCGACGGCAAGCTGACCGCCGAGGAAGCGGAGCAGGAGCGAATTTCCCAGTGGAAGCGGAAGGGGCTGCTTCTGAACGATGAAGCCGTTTTGCAGGCGATGGAGCCGGGAGACGCGCCCAAGCGGATGTGCTACAGCGTGAAAAAGGACGGCACCGTTTCCGGCGACCTTGCCGACCGCCAGCAGTTGAAGCTGTTGGAAGGGTACGTGTTCCGGGTGCTGTCCGGGCTGGTGGAGGACATCGTCTCCGGCAACGTGGAGCCGAACCCCTACACCCGGGGCAGCGCCCACGACGCCTGCCGGTTCTGCCCCTATGGCCCCATTTGCCATCCGGCGGCCGTAGAAGGGCGGAGAAATTACAAAATGATGGATGCTCAGCGGTTCTGGGAGGAGATCGGAAAGGAGATGGGAGACCATGGCGGATAAACTGACGCCCCAGCAGCAAATGGCCGTGACCAGCCGGGGCGGCAAGCTGCTGGTTTCCGCAGCCGCCGGTTCCGGCAAGACCAAGGTATTAGTTGACCGGCTGCTGGGCTTTCTGACACAGGAACATGACCCGGCCAACTTGGACGAATTTCTCATCATCACCTACACCAAGGCTGCCGCGTCGGAGCTTCGGGGGAAAATCGCCGCCAAACTGACGGAGGAAATTGCCAGGCAGCCGGAAAACCGGCATTTGCAGCGGCAGATGCAGCGGCTTTTTCTGACGAAAATCTCCACCGTTCACGGCTTCTGCTCCGATCTGCTGCGGGAATACGCCTATAAATTGGACATTGCAGCGGATTTCCGGGTGGCGGATGAAAACGAGTGCCGGGAAATCCGGGAGACGGTGCTGGAAGGTTTGCTCGACCGCGCCTATGAAACGGCGGTGGACGACCCGGATTTCCGGGCGTTTGTGGACACCCAGGGCGTGGGGCGGTCAGACCGTCAGGTGCCGGAGCTCGTCGAAAAGGTCTACGACAGTGCCCACTGCCACCTGAATCCGGAGGCATGGCTGGACAAATGCCTGACCGACGCGGAGGCCGAGGGCATCGGCGACGCTGGGGAGACGGTGTGGGGGCAATACCTGATTCGGGATTTTCGGGAATACATGGACTGCCAGATGGCGGTGCTTCGGCAATGCGCCGAAAGCGCCGACAGCTGCCCCGGCCTGGAAAAGCCCGCCGTTACTCTGAGAGACGCTTTGTACCAGCTGGAGCAGCTTCGCGCCTGCACGACCTGGGATGATATCGCGGCAAAGCGGGAGCTTCGCTTCGGGACGCTGCGGTTTCCCACCAAGAATAACCCCGACCCGGAGCTGACGGAACGGATCAAAGCCGCCTGGTCGGCCTGCAAGGACGGCCTGAAAAAGAAACTGTTGGGCTTTTCCAACGATTCCGCTCAGGTGCTGGCCGACCTCCACCAGACAGCCGCCGCCCAGCGGGGGCTGGTGGCGCTGGTAAGGCAGTTTGACCGGGATTATTCCGCGGCCAAACGCAGCCGCCGGGTGCTGGATTTCGGGGATTTGGAGCATAAGACCCTGGATTTGCTCCTGGGAAAATCCCGAAGCCAGCCCACCGCCGCTGCCCGGGAGATCGGGCGGCGTTACCGGGAGATCATGGTGGACGAGTATCAGGACTCCAACGGCGTTCAGGACGCGATTTTCGACGCCCTGACCCGGGAGAAGCAGAACTGCTTCATGGTCGGCGACGTGAAGCAGTCCATCTACCAGTTCCGCCTTGCCGACCCGGGCATTTTCCTGGAAAAGTACGAAAAATACGTCCCCGCCCGGCAGGCGGAGCCGGGGCAGGGCAGAAAAATTCTTCTGAGTCATAATTTTCGTTCCGGCGCGGAGGTTATCGACGCGGTGAACGACGTGTTCCACGCCTGTATGCGCCCCAAGGTGGGCGGGCTGACCTACGGGGAAGCGGAGGAGCTTCGGGAGGGAATTCCCCACGTGCCGCTGGATGATGCCGTGGAACTGCATGTGATCGAGACCCGGGACGACCAGTATCCCGAGGAAGCGGCCTTTGTGGCGGAGCAAATCGCCCGGATGCTGCGGGAGGGAACGCCGGTGCGGGATGGCGACCGCCTGCGGCCGGTTCGTCCGGAGGACATCGTCATTCTGCTTCGTTCCCCCGGCAGCGGCGGCGGGTATTTCCAGAAGGCGCTGGAAGCCCGGGGCATTCGCTGCGCCTCGGGGGGCGGTACGGACTTGCTGCAAACCCAGGAGATCGGCACCCTGCGCGCGTTCCTGCAAGTGATCTGGAATCCCCGGCAGGACATTCCGCTGGTCAGTACGCTGGCAAGCCCCATTTTCGGCTTCACCGCCGACGAACTGGCGGCGATCCGAAGCAAGCAAAAAAAGGGCGCGTTCTATGACGCGCTGCTGCTCAGCGACAGTCAGAAGGCAAAAACCTTCCTGAGCACCCTGGACAAGCTGCGCCGGGAAGCAAGGATGAACCCCTTGACGACACTTCTGGAAAATTGCTTTGCCCTGACCAGACTGGACAGCGTCTACGCCGCCATGCCCGGCGGAGAGGCGAAAGCCGCCAATATTCAGACGTTTTATCAGCTGGCGGCAGATTTTGAAAGCGGCAATCTGAAGGATTTGGGGCAGTTTTTGGATTTCCTGGACGCCATGGAGGAAAAAGGGCTGATTTCGGCGGCACTGTCACCCGCCGGATGCGTGACCATTATGAGCATCCACAAGTCCAAGGGGCTGGAATTTCCGGTGGTATTCTTAAGCAATCTTTCCCGGCGGTTCAATACGGAGAGCCAGCGTGCCCAGATTCTCTGCGACAAGGATCTGGGGCTGGGGCTTTCCGTGGCGGACAGCGAAAACCGGGTGCGCTATTCCTCCGTCGCCAAGCGTGCCATCGCCGCGAAAATGGCGGCGGAAAGCCTGTCGGAGGAGCTGCGGGTGCTGTACGTCGCCATGACCCGGGCGCGGGATCGCCTTATTATGACCTACGGCGAAAAAAATCCCGGAAAGGTGATTCAGGATATCGCCCTTCGTCAGGATTTTGACGGGGGAGAGCTATTGTGCCGGGAGGCGGCGCGCCCCGGGCAGTGGGTTCTGATGGCAGCAGTGCGCCATACCGAGGCGGGAGAACTTCACGCTCTGGGGGGACGACCCGGCGAGACAAAATTAGGAGTCCATCCGTGGGTGATTCGTGTTTCGGAAGCCCCGGAGCAGGAAAACATCATGGAGGTAGGGGCGGATGTCCGGCTTCCGATGCCCGACGGCGTGGAGCAGGCGCTGCAAGACGCCCTGTCCTTCCGGTATGCCCACGACGCGGCGACCCGTGCGCCCTCCAAGCAAACGGCGACCAACCGCAAAGGCCGCGCCAAGGACGAGGAAGCGGCGGAGGACACCCAGGAGCCGAGATTCCTGACCCGGGATTTCCGCCGCCCGTCCTTCCTGGCAGAAAGCCGCGGCGGCAAGGCCTACGGCAGCGCCATTCATGCCGTACTGCAATACCTGCGCTATGAAAACTGCGGCAGCGAGGACAAAGTAAAAGCGGAAATTGCCCGTCTGGTTTCTCAGAAATTCATCACCGAGGAACAGGGAAAACTGGCGGACAGCGGGAAAATCGCGGCGTTTTTCGATACGGAAATCGGCCGGAAGCTTCGCGCCGGATGCTATTGCCTGCGGGAATTCAAGTTCTCCATCCTCGACGACGGCAGTCATTACGGCGACGGCCTGGAGGGAGAACAGGTGCTGTTGCAGGGCGTCGTGGACTGTGCGCTGCTGGAAAAGGACGGCATCATTGTGCTGGATTTCAAAACCGATCATGTAACGGAAAGTACGGTGGCCGGGGCGGCAGAACGCTACCGGCTCCAGGTGCAGACCTATGCCGAAGCCCTGAGCCGCATTTATGAAATGCCGGTCAAGGCAAAGTATCTCTATTTCTTCCAGCTGGGAAGATTTGTGGAAGTATAAAAAATTTACGGGCGCCCGGAATTCCGGGCGCCCGTTTGCCGTCAGCGGCAGTTCTTGTTCTGAGACTGGTTCTCGCTGCGGTTTTCGCTGCGGTTCTCAGTACGGTTCTCTTTCTCGTTCTTATTCTGGTTGCTGTTCTGATTTCTGTTCTGGTTATTCATTCTTTTCTTCCTCCGAAATCTATATCGCGGTTTTGCCGCTGACATAGCTTGCCCAGAAATTCAGGATTTATCCTTGGCTTTGAAAATCAGGCTGGCGATCAGTCCCGATAAAATGGCGGCGGTGATGCCTCCGGCGGAGGCTTTCAGCCCTCCGGTGAATATGCCGAGAAAACCATCCTTCTGCACCGCCTCCTTGACGCCCTTGGCAAGGGTGTTGCCGAAGCCTGTCAGGGGGACGGAAGCGCCAGCCCCGGCAAATTCCGCAAGGGGCTGATATACTCCCACCGCGCCCAGAAGCACGCCGATGACCACGTAGCTCACCAGAATCCGCGCCGGAGTCAGCTTGGTTTTGTCAATGAGAATCTGACCGATGAGACAGAGTAAGCCGCCGATCAGAAAGGCTTTTACATAGTCCATATTACGTTCCTCCCGCAATGCACACTGCGTGACAGACCCCGGGAATGGGAAGCCCCTGCTGGGTGGAGGTGGGGGAGAGCAGTGCGCCCGTGCCGCAAAACAGTATTTTTTTCAGTTTCCCCCCGTTCAGCTGCCCCAGAAGGTAGCCGCACAGGGTGATGGCGCTGCACCCGCAGCCGGAACCGCCGGCGTGGACGTCCTGTCTGTCATTGTCGAAAACCATGGTTCCGCAGTCCGTCAGCTTCCCGCCCAGAGAGACCCCGTCCCGCCGGGCAAGCTCCAGAAGCAGTTCCTTGCCCAGCTGCCCCAGATCGCCGGTAACGATGAGGTCAAAGTCCTCGGGGGCGGTTTTCATGTCGTCAAAATGGGCTTTGATGGTGGCATAGGCGGCGGGGGCCATGGCCGCGCCCATGTTGTTGGCGTCCTTGATGCCAAGGTCGGTGACGGTGCCGACGGTGCAGCCGGTGATCCGGGGGCCATGGCCGTCGCTGCGCACCAGCGCTGCCCCGGAGCCGGTGACCGTCCACTGGGCGGTGGGCGTCCGCTGCCCGCCGTAGCCCAGAGGGAAGCGGTACTGCCGCTCGGAGGAGGCAAAGTGGGAGGAGGTTATAGCCACCGCGTTGTCCGCGAAGCCGCCGCCCACCGCCATGGAGGACAGCAGCAGACTTTCCGCCATGGTGGAGCAAGCGCCGTACAGCCCCAGGTGGGGGATACCCAGATTGCGCAGGGTGAAGGACGAACCGATGCACTGGTTCAGAAGGTCGCCGGAGAAGACGAGGTCAAAGTCGTCCGGCTTCATGCCGGCCTTTTCCGCCAGCTTTTCAAGTGCCAGCTTCTGCATCTGCTTTTCACCCTGCTCCCAGGTTTTCTGCCCAAAATAGGGATCCCGGGATTTGATGTCGAAGGTATGGGCAAGAGGGCCTTCGGACTCCTTCTTTCCGGCCACGCTTGCCCAGTGGGTAATGACCGGTGGGTCAGGCAGAATAAAGCTCTGCCGTCCCCGCTTTTGATTTGCCATAAAAACACCTGCTTTTCGTTTTTCTGTGGAACCGAGGTGTTTCTAGTATGTGTCGTGCTTGCTTTTGTGATTCAATCTGATAAAAAAACCCAGACGCCAAATTCGACGTCTGGGAAATCTTTATTTTGGTGTCACACCATTCTCCGCGCGCCGTAGTAGTGCTGCGCCCAGTAGCCGCTGGTGAGGTCGGAATAGGAGACCGTGGAGCGGGAATTGGGGGAATGGATGAACTGGCCGCCGCCAACGTAAATGCCCACATGGGAAATGCCGCTGGCATATGTACCGGCAAAGAAAACGATGTCGCCGGGCTGCAAGCTGTCTTTTTCCACGTAAGTACCCTGATTGTACTGGTCGGCGGGGGTGCGGTAGGGGGAGAAGCCCAGCTGCTTCAGAACGTAATATACGAAGCCGGAGCAGTCGAAGCCGCTGGGAGAAGCGCCGCCGTAAACGTAGGGGGTACCCAAATACTTCTGGGCTTCCGCAACGATGTCGGAACCGGCGGCGGAGGGGGCGGAACCGACGGAGGAAGAACCCGCAGAGGCGGAGCTTCCCGCGGATACGGTGCCGTTCAGCGCGGCGGCGCTGGGGGCGACGCCGGTGGACTTGCCGAGACGATAGAATTTGGGACTGTTGGGAGATGCCTGATTTTCGTAGGGAATTTCCGTCAGGCGCAGATAGTCGCTGCGGATATAGCAGATGCTGCTATTGTAGATGACCTTGTACCAGCCGTTGTTCAGGCCGAGAATGTAGCATTTCTCGCCGCTGGAAGCGACGGCCACTTTTCCGTAGGTAGTGGAGGGGCCGGAACGCAGGTTGACGCCGCTGCCGGAAACCTCGCCATAGCCAAGCTCGGCGTTTTCCCGGGTAAGTACCTTCAGATAGTCCTGGTGCATGTAGCCGACTTGCAGATTGTAATTGACCTTGTACCACTCGCCGGTTTTGCCGATGACCGCCACGCAGTCATTGCGGGGGGCATAGACAAGGGTCGCGGAACTTGCATTGGGTTCGCTGCGAAGCCGCAGGGAGCTTGCGTTAACAAAGCCGATGCCGTACATGGTTTCTTCTGCGGCGAATGCGGTGATGGACATGGCGCCGATACACAGCACCAGTGCCAGCACCATGCTGAGGATTCTTTTGATCTTCATACTTTTGCCTCCGTCTTTGGTAGGCAGCCTAAAGTGAGACTGCGGGGAACTCCGATATCATCCGGATATCGGGGAAAGGGGTGAATTATTTACCGGCCAGTGCGCGTTCCAGCCAGACACAGCCAAAGTCAAGGGCGGTGTACAGGCCGTCTTTTTCGCTCTTCTTCACGATCCGGTCGCGGCTTCTGGCGGTGGGGTCGGTCAGCTGGAGCTGCACGGAAACCCGGGTGGCAACGTCCAGATCGTTCACCTTCCTGGTCTCGAGAACCTGAAGCATAACGATGTGACTGTCGGCCATGGAGCCGTAGTAAATCAAGTTGTCCTTCCGCATCAGCGGATGTCCTTTATACATCAGAACTGCATTTTCATCAGCCATCAAAGGTACCTCCTATGCAAAATGTAATCAGATTGTAACATACTGTAATGAGAATGTCAAGCTTTTTGTTGGAAACGGTCGGGAAACGACCCTTGTTAACATAACTTTTCCCAAAAAAAGGTTGAAAAACGGAAAGACGGAGGGGGAAAGTATGAGATTGTCAAGGTGCATGTCGGCCGCATTTGTTTGCATATTTCAGGGGAAGCTCTGATTAAATCGACGAGAGCTGGCGGCAGAAGATTTTGGCTCAGCCGAAAGTTCTGAAAGCGGCGGAATACTTTGTGTATTTCCCGCTTTCAGAACTGCGCGGATGGGGCAAAAGATTCGCCGCCAGCCGAAGGCGATTTATTCAGAGGTTCCCCAAGCTCACGGCCAAAAAGCAAGGGGCTTTTGCCTTGGCAAAAGCCCCTTGGCTGGGTCAGGTTATTGGGCTTCCTTCTTGAAGAGGTACTCACGCACCAGCACCTGCATCAGCTCGTCCCGGTCGATCTTGCAGATCATGCTCCGGGCGTTGTTGTAGTTGGTGATATAGGTGGGGTCCTCGGTGAGCAGGTAGCCGACGATCTGGTTGACGGGGTTGTAGCCTTTTTCGGTGAGGGCTTCATACACATTCCGGAGAATACGGCGCATATTCTCTTTGTCATCGCTTGGAACGGTGAATTTTACAGTGTCCTTATCCGTCATGGTTTCAGCCTCCTTTTATATTTGTACTGCCGTCATTATAACCGAATTGTTTCAGGCTGTAAAGCCCCGAAATTGGAATTTTTTGTGAATCTTAGCGGAATTCTAGCCAAAGTCCCCAATTATCTCAGCGCAGCGTCCAGCTTTTCCTTCAGCGCGGCCAGAACCTTGGTCACCACGGCTTCGGAGTCCGTATCGGTGAGGGTGCGGTCATCCGCCCGCAGCTCCAGGGAAAAGGCCATGCTCTTCTTGCCCTCGGGAACACCGGGGCCGCGGTAGATGTCGAAGAGCTTCACGTCCCGCAGCAGCTTTCCGGCAGCGGCGGTGATGACGGCTTCCGCCTGGGCGACGGTGACGTCCTCAGAGCAAATGAGGCTCAGGTCACGGGACACGGTGGGATACTTGGGCAGGGGGGTATAGGTGGCGTCGGGCAGCTGCATATCGAACAGCTTGGTGAAATCGATCTCGGCGCAGTAAACGTCGGCGTCGATGCCGTAGTTGGCAGCCACCAGAGGATGCACCTGACCCATCACGCCCACGTCCACGCCGTCGATGCTCACCTTGGCGCAGCGGCCGGGGTGGTAGCTGGGGTTGTCCTTCACGGCGGTGTACGCCGCCTTTTTCAGCCGCAGACCGGTGAAGACGGCTTCCAGCTCGCCCTTCAGGGTGAAGAAGGTTTCACCCGCGCCGTAGGTGCCGAGAACCAGCATCTTCGGCTCCCGGGGCAGAGGTTGACCCTCCACAGGCAGGTAGATCTTTGCCAGCTCGTAGAGCTTCACGGCCTTGTTATGGTAGGCGTTGTTCCGGGAGAGGATTTCCAGCATGGAGGGCAGGGCGATGGTGCGCATGATGGAGGTGTCCTCGCCCAGAGGATTCTGGATGCGCAGAGCATTGCGCAGAGGGGAATCGGCGGGCAGGCGAATCTGGTCGAAAACGGTGGGGGAGACGAAGGAATAGGTGATGATCTCGCTGTAGCCCATGGCGCGGCACAGGGTTCCGGCCTTGGCTTCCAGCTTCATCACGGGGGAATAGCCGCCCTGGGTAGAGGTCTTGAAGGCGGTGGTGGGAATTTCGTTGTAGCCGTAGGAACGACCCACTTCCTCGGCGATATCCGCCATCAGGTTCAGGTCGGGACGGAAGGAGGGAACCAGAATGGTGTCGCCCTCCACGGGGATTTCCAGCCGGTTCAGGTACTTGACCATGTCCTCCTTGGAGATATTGGTACCCAGCAGACGGTTGATTTTCTCCGGCTCCAGAGGGAGCGTTTTTTCCTCGGGGACGTAGTTGATCACATCAATGGTGCCGTTCAGCACGTCGCCGCAGCCCAGCATTTCCACAAGCTCACAGGCGCGCTGCACGGCGGGGACGGTCATCATGGGGTCAAGACGCTTCTCAAACTTGCCGGAGGCCTCGGTGCGCATACCCAGCGCCAGAGCGGTCTGGCGGATGGAGGTGCCGTCGAAGTTGGCGGACTCGAAGACCACCATGGCGGTGTCGTCCTTGATCTCGGAGTTTTCGCCGCCCATGATACCCGCAAGGCCGATGGGCTTATTTTCGTCGGCGATGACCAGCATACCGGCCTTCAGATTGCGCACATTGCCGTCCAGAGTGGTCAGGGTCTCGCCGTCCTCGGCTTCCCGCACCACGATCTTGCCGGAGGAAACATAGCGGTAATCAAAGGCGTGCATGGGCTGACCGTATTCCAGCATGACGTAGTTGGTGATGTCCACAATGTTGTTGATGGGACGCACGCCGTTGGCGCGCAGACGGCGGCGCAGCCACTTGGGGGAGGGGGCGATCTTTACGTTGGCCACCATCCGGGAGGTGTAGCGGTTGCACAGCCTGGTCGCGGGAACGTCTACGTCCAGATGGTCGTAAATATCCCCGGCGTCGGAGCCGTGAACCACAGGCTCGTGGTGACGCATGGGCTTGCCGAAGGCGGCGGCAGCTTCCCGGGCAAGGCCGATGATGCTGTAGCAGTCGGGGCGGTTGTTGGTGATCTCAAAATCCACAACGGTATCGTCGTTGCCGATGACGAGATTGATGTCCTCACCAATCGTGCAATCTTCATCATTGAGAATCCAGATGCCGTCGGCGAACACGCCGGGCAGGTCGTTCTGGGTCAGACCCAACTCTGAGAAGGAGCAGAGCATACCGTTGGACGGTTCGCCCCGGAGCTTGCCCTTGGTGATGTGGACGCCGCCGGGGAGCCAGGAGTTATGCTGTGCCACGGGTACCAGATCGCCCTCATGGACATTCTGGGCGCCGGTGACGATCTGCACGGGGGCGTCGCCGCCCACGTCCACCTGGCAAATCCACATATGGTCGGAATTGGGATGACGCACCATGGACAGAACCTTGCCCACGACCACGTTTTTGATCTCCGCGTCCAGCCGCTCCCAGGTTTCCACCTTCTGACCGAAGACGGTCAGGGTTTCCACGAATTCCTTATCGGAGACGTTAGACAGGTCTACGAATTCCTCGTTCAGCCATTTTCTGTTGAGTTTCATTGTTTTTCCCTCCTTAGAACTGGTTCAGGAACCGGATGTCGTTGTCGAAAATCAGTCTCAGGTCGTTGATCTTCATGCGGCCCATGGCCATACGCTCCAGACCCATGCCGAAAGCGAAGCCGGAATATTTTTCGGGGTCGATGCCGCAGTTTTCCAGAACCGTGGGGTGTACCATACCGGCGCCCAGCAGCTCAATCCAGCCATCGCCGTGGCAGGTGGAGCAGACCTGACCGTCAATTTCGCCGGTGCCATGGCACTTGTGGCACTGCATGTCCATTTCACAGCTGGGCTCGGTGAAGGGGAAGTGATGGGGACGGAACCGCATCACGGCATCCTTGCCGTAGATGTTCCGCATGATGGTGGTCAGCGCACCCTTCAGGTCGCCCATGGTGATGTTCTCCGCCACCACCAGACCCTCGATCTGATGGAACATGGGGGAGTGGGTCGCGTCGGCCTCGTCCTTGCGGAATACGCGGCCGGGAGCCAGCATACACAGCGGGGGCTTGTGCTTTTCCATGTAGCGGATCTGCATGGGGCTGGTCTGGGTGCGGAGCAGGACGCTGTCGTCGTCGGTGAAATAGAAGGTATCGGAGCGGTCACGGGAAGGATGGCCTTCCTCGATGTTCAGGCGGGTGAAGTTGTAGTCTGCCAGCTCCACCTCGGGGCCGTCAACCACCTGATAGCCCAGACCCACAAAGATGTCCTTGATGGTTTGCAGCACCTGATTCATGGGGTGCTGATGACCGATGGACACGGTCTTGCCGGGGATGGTCACGTCGATGGACTCGGCAGCCAGCTTGGCTTCCAGGGCGGCGGCGTGGATGTCGGCCTTCCGCTTTTCCAGCTCCTCCTCGATGCTTGCCCGGACGGAGTTTGCCAGCTGACCCATGACGGGGCGCTCCTCGGCGGAGAGCTTGCCCATCTGCTTTAAGACGGCGGTCAGCTCGCCCTTCTTGCCCAGCAGCCTGACGCGAAGCTCCTCCAGAGCCGCCGGGGTGGCGGCAGCTTCCAGGGCTGTCAGGGCGTTGGCTTTGATTTGCTCTAACTGTTCTTTCATGTTCATTCCTCCTGAAAGGTAAACTACAAAAAAATAGACCCTCCATCCCACAATCGGGACGAAAGGCATTCCTTCCGCGGTACCACCCGCAATTCGCCGAAACGGCGCGCTTTTCGGATGCAGACACATCCAAGACCGTTAACGCAGTCACGCGGCCAACTCTACTTTTCGTTCAAGCGGCAGCTCCTGGGAGAAAGCCCGGCATTGCACGCAAGCGGATCTCACCATCCCGCTCTCTCTGACGCCGCAAACCAACACAAGGCAGCCCATTCAACGCTTTTTTCCATATCCTTGTTATACTAGCATATGCAACCCAAATATGCAAGTGCTTTTGCACAAAAAAGGCAAAAAATCTTATGGATGCCGGCCTCGCTTATTTATCAGGAACCGACACCTTTTTCCCAATCCGCATTGAAAAATCGCCGAGCATGAAAGGAAGGTACATTCTGATAAAGTTAACAATGGGAATGTTGAACACAAGCATGATCGGGAAGAGATATACCCAGGGGAAGCTCCATCCGAAATGGTTAATGACCCGGATTTTAATGGACAGGATAAGGCGGGGAGTCTGGCAGGAGATAGGGTGGCGTGATGCTATTCGCAAAACGCAAGCTGTTTGAGAAGCGGAGGGCGTTGCATATTTTCCCATACTTTCCAAAGAAATCCCTTGACAGGCGACTGGTTCGATGCTATAATATTCCCCGTGGTGACTGAATGCACCCGTGATTTTCATGGGCCTTTAGCTCAGTTGGTCAGAGCCTCCGGCTCATAACCGGATCGTCCCGGGTTCAAATCCCTGAAGGCCCACCAGATTCTTTAGGCCTTCCGCCTTCAATATATAGGGGTATAGCTCAATTGGTAGAGCGGCGGTCTCCAAAACCGTAGGCTCTGGGTTCAAGTCCTAGTGCCCCTGCCACGAAAGCACCTTGCATCTTTGCAGGGTGCTTTTTTGCGTTTCTGGCGTAAAAATTGCCCGGCAGAGGGCTGCTCTGCCGGGGGAGTAGGGATTCTCATACTAGAATCTGATAAAAAGCTTTAAAAGCTTTTTATAGCGCCGAAAGCGCGTCAGATTCTGCATGAGACGGCGCAGCGTGCATCAGCACGATGCGAGTGTGCGTAGCACACGGGATTCCTGATTTAATGTTTTAATCAGGAATCAGTATCAGAACGTTTTCTGCAGGAATGCCTTGATCGAGCCGTCATACAGCTCCTGATTGTTGATGCGCAGGTGGGAATGCGAGCCTTCGTCCATCCAAACGAGCTCCTTTGGGGCATTGCAGGCCGCGTACAGCTCTTCTGCGCGCTTCGGCAGCGAGAAGGCGTCCTTGCGGCCGTGGAGGAACAGGATCGGCGTTTTCACCTTGCCGATGACGCGAATGGGCCGCGCTTCGCGGATCTTCATGCCGGATTCCAGCCGGGCGGCCCAGAAAATTTCGTACAGGACGGGGAAGATCGGCCGCTTTTCGGCCTTCATGTGCAGCTTGAAGGATTCCAGAAACGTTGCGAACAGGCCCTCAACCACGAGATGGGAGACATAGGCTGGAAAGTCCGGCTTTGCGGCTGCCAGCACGACGGCGGCGCCGCCGACGCAGATGCCGTGCAGCACCACGTCGCTGCAGCCGAGCTGATCGTGCGCGAAGCGCGACCATGCGATAACGTCCGACCACTCGCGTGTGCTGCAGTAGTTGTATTTGCCTTCGCTCAGGCCGTGGGCACGGCTGTCGACGACGAGAATGTTGCAGCCCGCCTCGGCGTAGGGCTGTGCGAAATAGTAGCTGTAGTACAGCGACTCGGTGCGGCCGGGGAAGATGATGGCGCAGCGCTTGTGGCCGAAGTCGAAATACTCGCCCGCGAGCTTCAGACCCTCGTTTTCGATGGAAACGGGCCGCTTGCGCGCTTCGTTTTCACGCGCCCAGTCCATGCCGAGGTCAAACATCCGCGTGTGCTCCGGATTGGGCGGATAGCTGTTTGCGCGGGTCCATTTTTCCGGCCCGGTCCGGACGAGAATGTTGTGATACACCTTTTTTGCGATGGGCCAGGTCGCTGCGAACATTCCCAGGAACGACAGCAGCACGAACCCCAAAATGAGCCATATCCAGAATGGCATGGGAAGATACCTCCGTTTTTTCTTTCATTATATCGAATTTTGTCATCTTTGTAAACGCAGAATCATAAAAATACATTGTTCCCTCTTGAAAAATGAACGCATCCATACTATAATGAATGCCGGGAAAGGGGAGAACACTTATGACAAATTTTGCGATCCTGACGGATTCCTGCTCTGATCTGACGGCGCCGCTGCGCGAGCGCTTTGGCGTGGACGGCTATGTGCCCGGGGCGCTCGTCTACCCGGACGGCAGCAATCATTATGCGGATCTTGACTGGAAGAATATGACACCCGCGCAGTTTTTCGGCACGATGAAGGATAAAAAGGGCGGCCTGTTCACCTCGGCGCAGATCGGCCTGCAGGACGTTGCTGACCGGCTCGAGCCGCTGCTGCAGCAGGGCCGGGATATCCTGTTCGTCGCCGTGTCCTCGGGCCTGAGCGGTACATACAACAGCACCTGCCTCGTGGCGAATGAGCTGATGGAAAAGTACCCCGAGCGGCACATCCGCTGCGTCGACACGCTCCGCTACTGCGGTGCGGAGGGTATGCTCGTCATCGCGGCGACGCGTCTGCGCGCTGCCGGGAAGACGCTGGACGAAACGGCCGACTGGCTGGAGGAGAACCGCCTGCGCGTGCACCAGATGGGCGTGCTGGAGGACCTGTTCTTCTGTAAGCGCATGGGCCGCGTCTCGGGCGCTGCGGCCGTGATGGGCACGCTCGTCGGCATCCGCCCGCTTGCGGATATCAACGAGAAGGGCCTGAGCGACGTCATCGGCAAAACGCGCGGCCTTGCCCCGGCGCTGAAGGCGACCGTCGACTATATGGCCCGCACGGTCGAGCGGCCGGAGGAGCAGATCATGCTGCTGTCGCATTCGGACCGTCCGGAGCGCGCGGAGGAGCTGCGCACCATGGTCGAAGAGCGCTTCCACCCGAAGGAGCTGCACGTTGTGCCGGTGTGCCAGTCGTGCGGCGCGTCGATCGGGCCGGGCCTGTACGCCATCTTCTATTTTGGCCGCCCGATCTCGTCCGGCCTGACGGAGGAGCGCAGCCTGATCGCGGAGCTGACGGGAAAAACAAAATAATCGCGCGGGAGCCAGCGGCAGTCGAGCCGTTGGCTCCCGTTTTTTGCTGCAATTTACAAAATCTGGAAGTTATGTTTCGGAACATGCCAAATTCGGGCGTCTTACAACAGAAAATCTTGGAAAAACCTGTTGATTTTCCAAAAAACGCGTGGTAAAATATTTACAACTATAGGCTCCGGAGTATGCCGGGGCGTCTGGGAGGGAGTGCCCATGAAACACTTGCTGCGCGCAATGGGCGCAGCCATGTTAGCGGCTCTGCTGCTGTCGGCCTGTTCGACGCCGCAGGAGCAGACCGAGCCGTCCGCGCCGCAGACCACGCAGGCCACGCAGGCCGCAACCGGCGCGACGGAGGAGTCCGCAACGGAGGCAGAGGAACTGCTTGCGCTGCCGCGTGACCTTGGCAGCGGCCTGACGCTGCAGGCGGTCCTGCCGTTTTCCGGCCCGAATGTGGATGCAGACGGCGCGGAGAGCGACCAGCTTGCCACCATCATCGTGCAGAATGACGGCGGAATGGCCGTCGGCGCGGCGGATATCACCCTGACGTGTGAGGACGGCGCGGAGCTCCGCTTCCGCGTGACGGACCTGCCCGTTGGCGGCTCGTGCTACGCCTTCGAGCTGAATTCCGCGCAGTACACCGGCGAGAACCGCGTCTGCGCGGCCTCGGCGGAGGTCGAGCCGGACGGCTCGCTCTCCGTGGACTACCGCGTCAGCGTGATGGTGCAGGACGGCGGCCTCGTCCTCGTCAACATGACGGAGGACACGCTGCACAACGTCACCGTCCGCTACCGCACGGACACCGGCGGCACCTACTTCGGCGGCCTGAGCTACACGGCCACGGTCGAGGAGCTGGCCCCCGGCGCGTCGCAGACGGTCCTCGCGGCGGAATGCTACATGGGTCTGCCCTCCGTCATCGCGGTTTCGGCAGACGAATCGTAATCACCCTAGAAAAAGGAGGAAATATTGATGAGAAAACTGAGCAAAACGCTCCTCTCGCTGCTGCTGATCGCGGCGATGCTCGCATCGTTCGTCGTTCTCCCGGCGGCGGCTGAGGAACCGGCCGCAGAGCAGCCGACCGAGGCTGTGCAGGCGGCTGAGACGCAGGCGGCGGATTCTTCTTTCATGAAGATCTTCCACCTCGACTGCGGACGCAAGTATTTTACGAAGGATTGGATCCTCGCCCTGATCAATGAGATCTCTGCGGCGGGTTATACCCACCTGCAGCTTGCCCTCGGCAACGACGGCATGCGCTTCCTGCTGGATGACATGAGCCTGACGGTGAATGGTACGACCTATTCCAGTGAGAATGTTGCTGCTGCGATCCACGCGGGCAATGTGGCTTACGACAACCGGCAGAGCTATACGCCCGAGAAGGACGAACTGACGGAGTCCGAGATGAATGCCATCATTTCCTATGCAGCCTCGAAGGGCATCACGGTCATTCCGCTGATCAACAATCCGGGTCATATGGACGCGATCCTGTCGGCGGCGACTAGCCTGACGGGCACGACCTGCTCCTATAACGGCTCCGTTACGACGATCAATCTGGAGAATGAGGATGCAGTCGCATTCACGAAGGCGTTCCTGACGAAGTATGTGGAATACTTCGCGGCGAAGGGCTGCACGCACTTCGGCATCGGCGCTGATGAATATGCAAATGACGTTTATTCCACCGGTTCGATGGGCTTCGGCCAGCTTGTGAGAGACGGAAATTACGGCAAGTTTATTTCCTATGTGAATTCTGTCGCGGCGCTCGTCAAGGCAGCCGAAATGAAGCCGGTCGCATTCAACGACGGTTTCTATTTTAACAATAATACCTATTCCGGTACGTTTGATACGGATATCGTTATTTCCTTCTGGACGTCCGGCTGGGGCGGCTACCAGTCTGAGACTGCTTCTCGGCTTGCTGCACGCGGCCATCAGATGATCAATACGAACGGCGACTTCTACTATGTCCTTGGCAAGAGCGACAAATTCGACAGCGGCTATGACTATGCGTCGAAATTCAGCAACACTGCCTTCATGGGCAGCACGGTTTCGAATCCGGCCGGTGCAACGTTCTGTGTCTGGTGCGACTATCCCGGCGCAGAGACGGAGCAGGAAATTGCGCAGAAGATTCGCCTGCCGCTGCGCGCCATGGCACAGCGTATGAAGGGCGAGAGTGTTGTTCTCGACGAGAACAAGCTTGTCTCCGGCGGCTTCAAGGCTGACGGCACGATCAATACCGACGTTGACTTTGCGGTAGATACGGCTACCGGCATCAAGGTTTCCGCTCCCGGCGTGAAGGCAGTCGATGTCACGGCGAAGACCGACAACCTCCCCGAGGTTACCGGTGCTGCGGAAGTGCTGGCTTGGGAAATCACTCCCCGCGATGCTGACGGCAATGCCTACACGGGCGAGGGCACGGTCACCCTGCACATTCCGGAAGCGTGGACCGGCGCAAAGGTCTATGGTGCGGTTGTCAATGAAGACGGCTCGATCACCGAGGGCACGAACCTCACGCTCGATGAGAAGAACCATACCATCACCTTTACCGTCCCGCACTTCTCTACCGTGCTGGCCGTGAAGGAGAATAAGAGCAATACGATTGATCTTACGGTTGGTGCAACAACGACGCGTGAACTTGACGGCAATCGAATGGAGGGCAAGGAAAATCCGCTGCTCGACAATGACATTGCCAAAGTTACTGGTGAATATAACCACCAGAAAACTGGGACTACAGCGGAAAAGCTCAGCCGCATTTCGGCTGGTGACGAGTTTGCCATTAGTGATGGAACAAATTACCTCTGCCTTTCCGGCACTTCCCTGTCCAATACTACAAAATCGGAAGATGCAACAAAGTGGACGTGGGTTACTTCAAATGGCGGTTATCTGTTAAAAGCAGTAAACGATAATACTACAAAGTATTATCTGACGTATAGCTGGCGTGATGGTTTTAAGGTTACAACGAATACGACATCGTACTGGAACTATACAAGCTCGGAGGGCTTCTATATTTCCGTTAATAATTATTGGAATTACCACATTGCATATAATTCTGGCTGGACTGCTACCCGTTATAGCGTAGGTACGACTGGCCACCCGTACAAATTGACGGATGTCTATACCGATAATACTATCCTGTCTATCACGGGCAAGTCCGCCGGCACGACTACGTTGACGCTTGGCAACGAGACCTACACAATCAACGTCAACTACAAACAGCAGCAGGTCAGTGCGGTTGTTGGTGAGACGACGACGATCGCTGTCAGCGGCACGCCGGACACGACCGGACTGGATACCACGATTGCAGAGGTCACGATTGCCAATAACAAGATGACGATCAAGGGCCTCAAGGAGGGCAATACCTCTGTCCGCGTCGGCGATACGGAGTATAAGAACAATGTCAGTAACATTGACCTTAGTACAGTTACCCCGCTGACGATTGAGTATTGGATCACCAATGCGCGGGCGAAAGACAAAAATGGGGCAACAAAATACACCTTAGCGGCGACAGCAGCGCATAAAGAGGAAGGCGTTGATATCGCGACATTCCTTCCTCAAACATTAGAAAAAGATACACGCAATGTGGCGTATTGGCGTGGTCGCTTGCTTGATACGACCAAGACAAACAGCAGTACAAGCGGAACTGAAAAGCAAACAGACATCGAAGGTGATGATGACACATATAGCGGTACGGAATACAAAAAGGTGCGCTATTGGAATGGAACCTGGGCGGTATATACCGAGAATAATGAGTGGGTTTCTGTCTTAACAACGCACCAGCTGGTAGCGTATTACCTTGAAATTCTGCCTGTTGCGGATGAGCTGAATGTCAATGCAGCGGATTGGGGCAAAAAAGGTGACGGTTCAACTTCTGGAGATTATCTGGTTCCGGGCACGTCATGCACAGTTTCTGTTCAGGTCATCTATGAAGATGGAACGACAAACCCGAAAACTACAACGGCAGCAGATTTAAAATCGTCTACGATCGCATATGGTTACTGGGATAATGGGCGTGGCATTGGTACCATGATGCTCAGTGGTCTGGATGGATACCAGATTTGGAAAATCGAAGCTGAAACAGGTGCAGAGACGTATAGTAGCGCAAGTACAACTTGGGGTAGTTATACAGTCGATAGCTTTACTTGGGATAATAATGCAATGACTGTATATGAGGGTGAACCGGTTGATTCTTATGTTATCCATAATGATGCCCATTCACCTTCGAAGGAAGGATATTATGCCAACCTGGTGTGGGATGAGAACCATGAGGCAATTCTTATTAAAGTTTATGTTAAGGCAGAGATTAAGGAGGATTCTCTGAAGGTCCACTATGTGAACCTGAAGGGCAATAGCGAGTTCTACACCTATGCAATTAATGTCCCGGAAGGTACGACGTTTGATTCTCAGCTCGCAATGGACTCGAATTCTGCGACTTATCTTGTTCATAACACTGTAGTGAATACCAATGGCATCCAACAGACAGTAAATGGTAACCTGAGCACGATGTCTGAGATTGGTGCGCAGTACCGTTACGGTGGGTTCACATTGAAGGAAGTCAAGCTGGAAAATGGCTACAAAGAGGTTTGGCTATACTACGATTTCCAGAATGAGCATGTATTTGTTGTGGACTTTGGCGTGCCGGTGCACATTATGCCGTCTGACATCAATGTTGCACAATCAGGCTGGTCCGGGGCAAAGGTCGACGGAAAGGAAACGAGTGTAGGAAAGTATGGCACGGCGACGGTCGGTGTCGGCAAAGGCCTGACTTACACTGCGACAAAACCGATGCTGGGCGTTGAAACTTTTACAGTCACACTTGAGTTTACCGGCTCGGACAATAAGACCACTGGCTTGACCTATCTAATCTACCTTGTCCCCGCGACTACGGTCTACTACGAGCAGAACGTTGCGACTTACACTGGCACATGGACGTCTGAGGGTACCGTGGCAAGCGATTATCAGGAGACGCAGAAAGCCCGAACGACAGGCTACTTCAACTTCGGTTATGATGACTTCTATGACACTGCGAAGAGCACGGTAAAGGCCACAACCGAGATTGGCGCTTCTGCGCAACTGACCTTCAAGGGCACGGGCATGGAGCTGTATCTCCGCACGCAGAATGCGAATGACACGAGCGAACTGACTGAGACGGATGCCACGAACCATTCCTACATGCTCGTTCAGGTCTACGCCGGTGATACGGCCGACGCAAATAACCTGCAGCGCATGAGCTTCGTCGACGTGAACAACCTGTTTGTGCAGTCTAAGACCGGCTACGGCTACAACACCCCGTGCTGGACGGTCGACGGCATGACCTGCGGCACCTACACGGTCGTTGTCCGCTATGTCAAGGGCACGACCTACGGCCTTGCCATCGACGGCTTCCGCATGACGAACACGCTGAATCCGGATAATGCCACGACGAAGGACTTCTACGCTGCTGTCGGCGAGGCCAACATGCAGACTGCCGAGATCCGCAATATGGTTCTCGCACAGGCAAATGTAAACAATGCCATCTTTGGAATGTCCGCCCCGATGTATCAGGTCGGCGTTAAAGAAGTTCTGGATGCCGTATTCGATGATAAGGATGTCATTTCCGGCGCAACGATTATTGATTCAAATGGCACGGTCAATACAAATGTTACGGTCGACAAAGACCTTGTCAACATCGGCCCGAAGAATGAGATCTATCTCCAGCAGGGTCAGGCCGTTGTGATGGAGCTTACCGGGGCCTACGCCTCCGTGCAGGTTGGCATGCGCAGCCTGACGGGTGAAGCGGTGTCGTACAAGATCAATAATGGGACTCCGGCTACGATGAACTCCACCGTTGACATGTATTACAAGGTTGATCTTGTCGACAAGAAGCTCGTCATTCAGAATGTCTCCGGTGGCATTCTCGCCCTGACGAAGCTGAAGGTCACCTCTGCGACGGCGGCAACCACGAATGACTCCGGCGTGATCCCGCAGACCACTCCCGAAGCGATCCGCTACGCGATGGCGCTGATGCGCGGCATCGACGTCCCGCAGTTCACGGACGTCGCCGAGGATGCGTGGTATCACGACTACGTCTACGACCTCGTCTACCGCGGCGTCGTCAACGGCATGACCGCCACGACCTACGAGCCGGAGGGTAAGCTCACCCGTGCCCAGTTCGTCAAGCTGCTGGCCTGCTCCCTCGCGGACGCAGAAACGCTCAAGACCTACGAGGGCAAGCATCCGTTTAAGGACAGCGAGGGCCACTGGGCCGAGGCCTACATCGCGTGGGCCAAGGACAAGGGCATCGTCGAGGGCGTCTCCGCCACGGAGTTCGACCCTGAGGCCCCGATCACCCGTGAGCAGATGGCCACGATCTTTGGCCGCTATGCGCTGAAGCAGGGCATCGAGCTGCCGAAGGACGCCGCTCCCGCCGAGTCCTTCCCGGACGCCGACAAGATTTCCGAGTATGCCCGTGAGTTCGTCGAGCTCATGCGCATCGCGGGCATCCTGAACGGCTACGAGGACGGCACGTTCCGTCCGCAGGGCAACGCCACCCGCGCGGAGGCAGCCAAGCTGTTCTCCCTGTTCCTGTCCATCACGGACAAGCTCGCAAAATAAACGCAATGCCGCCGCCCTCCCGGGCGGCGGCAATTTTTGCATTTTTCGCGCCCTCCCGGGCGGCGGCATTTTTCAATGGGGCAAAGCCCCCACCACACTGTAGCGGCGCTCAATGAGCGCCTATGGCAAATGCAAGCTTGGAGGAACTGTCGAAAAACCGGCAGCCCGCTCGTTTCGATTTAAAATAGGGCGTCAGCCCAACCATATTGTAGCGGCGCTCAGTGAGCGCCTATGGCAGCCGCAAGTTTGGGAGAACCATCGAAAAAACGACAGCGGTACTTGGCGCTCGCAATGGCATGCCGCGACAAAGGCGTGTGCGGTCGACGATACTGCCCGGAAATCTGCAAGTGCGCAAGGCGCTCACTGAGCGCCGCTACATTAGTGTGTGCGGCCGAAGAAGTGCACGGAAACCAGCAACTGCCAAAGGCGAAGCCTTGGGAGAGCCATCGAAAAAACCGGACGGGCTCATGGCTCGTCCGGTTCATAAAAGCGATCATTCAACCATTTTGCGGGGTTGTCTGCAATATATTGCCAAATCATATCATAATCCTTCTGCCCGCGGATAACGTGGTCATAATAGCTCCGCTGCCATATCGAAAATCCGGCCCGCTTCGACACATGTGCCTTCATCTGGCGGACGATCTGCGGAATTCCCGCCTGTCCCGGCGTTTCGTCAAGCCGCAGCAGCAAATGAATATGATTCGGCATGACGACGGATTGATCAACCGATGCGTGAGAGTAGAATTTTGGGATGTCCCGGATGGCCTCTGCGGCATACCGGCCATAGCGCGTGAGCGGCAGCCTGTGCAGAGGGCGCTCGCAACCCGCAAGGGGAACGCCGCATCCGTAAGGCGGCAAAGCCGCCAACGGCTGCGCAGTGAGCGCCGCTACAGACTCCCAGAAGTAATTGCGTTTTCCATTGGTGCAGACCGTAATGAAGTACGCGCCGGGCGTACTGTAATCAAATTCCGGCAGGCGATGAAAGCGATATTGCGACTCACTCATACTTTATCACAGCATCGGTCGATCATTTCCTCCATCATGCCCTGCCGCAGGTGGCACAGCAGCCGGAACTGCTCCACGATGTCCGCCTGCATTCCCTGACTCATCCAGAGCACGATCTGGCCATAGCACTCGCACTGGTAAAACCGCACGAGCACCTCCCGGTCCGCCTCCGGCAGAGCCTTCCCGGCAAACGCCGTGTCAAAATAGCTGCCCACCACGCTGTGGCAGATGTCCATCAGGCTGTGCTCATAGGCCTCGTGGCTGGCGGAATTGTAAAGATGCAGCACGGCCGTTCGGTTCTGCAGGGCAAATTCCACGGCGATCTCCAGACACTGCTCCAGCGAGTCGACCGTCGGGTACTCCTGCACGATGCGCGCGGCCTCGTCCTTGACGATCTCCTCGGCCAGCGCGGGAATATCCGTGTAGTGATAATAGAACGAATTGCGGTTGATGCCGCAGTCCTCCACGATGTCCTTCACCGTGATCTTGTTGAGCGGACGCTCGTTGAGCAGCTTCAAGAACGAAGCGCGGATCGCACGTTTGGTCAGCGATGTCACGGGACGCACCTTCCTTTCCTGCCCTATTATGCCACATGCCGGAAAAATTTTCAACATAAAAATTCGGAGCCGCACGCGGCTCCGAATCGGGAAGCAATTATTTTGCGGCGTTGCGCAGGATGCATTTCAGCGTGCGCACGGCGGCCTCCATGTCCTCGACCGGGACGTACTCGAACCGGCCGTGGTAATTCTCACCGCCCGTGAACAGGTTCGGGCAGGGGAGCCCCTCGTAGGACAGGCGCGCGCCGTCCGTGCCGCCGCGGATGGGCACGACGCGCGGCGTGACGCCCGCATCGCGCATGGCCTGCTGCGCCGCCTCGACGATGGCCATGTGCGGCTCGATCTTCTCACGCATGTTGTAGTAGCTGTCGCGCAGGGCGACCTCGACCGTCCCCGCGCCGTATTTCGCGTTCAGGAAGGCCGCCGCCGACTCGAACAGCGCCTTGCGCGCCTCGAACGACGCGCGGTCGTGGTCGCGGATGATGTATTCGAGCGTCGCCAGCTCCACCTCGCCCTGCATGGCGCACAGGTGGCTGAAGCCCTCGTAGCCCTCCGTGGCCTCCGGGCGGTCGTGCACCGGCAGCATACCGTGGAACTCCATGGCGATGAGCTGCGCGTTGACCATGCAGCGCTTGGCCGAGCCGGGGTGGACGTTGCGCCCGTGGACGGTCACAACGGCGGAGGCGGCGTTGAAATTCTCATATTCCAGCTCACCGAGCGTGCCGCCGTCGACGGTGTAGGCGTAGTCCGCGCCGAAATGCGCCAGATCGAAGCGGTCCGCGCCGCGGCCGATCTCCTCATCCGGCGTGAAGCCGATGCGCAGGGACGCGTGCGCGCCGCCCTCGGCCAGCAGCTCCTCCACGGCGGTCAGAATTTCCGCGATGCCCGCCTTGTCGTCCGCGCCGAGCAGCGTCGTGCCGTCCGTGACGATCAGGTGCTTGCCGACGCTGCGATTCAGGATCGGGAAATCCGCAGGGCTGAGCGCCGTCGTGTCGTTCAGGGCGATATCGCCGCCCGTGTATTCCACGATGCGCGGCTTGATGCCCTTGCCGGAGCAGTCCGGCGAGGTGTCCATATGGGCAATGAGGCCGATGGCGGGCGCACCGGGCGTGCCGGGCACGGAGCCGTAGACGTATCCGTCTTTGTCGATGCGGGCGTCCGCAATACCGAGCGCGCGCATCTCCTCCACGAGCGCTTCGCCGAGCAGCTTCTGCTTCGCGGTCGAGGGGCAGGTCTCCGAGCTCTCATCCGACTGCGTGTCGAAGGAAACATAGTGCAGAAGGCGTTCCGTTACCGTCATATCCGTTCTCCTTTCCAATTGTCGAAAACTGCCCCGGCGTTTGGCCGGGGCAGAAATTTTTTCTTACTTGCCGCAGAGCGCTGCAGTGTCCTGCGCGATCATGAGCTCTTCGTTCGTGGGGATGACCCAGACTTTCACGCGGGAATCGTCCGCGGAGATGAGGGCTTCCTCGCCGCGCACCTTGTTGCGCTCCGGGTCGAGCTTGACGCCGAGAAATTCCAGACCCTCGCAGATGGCGGCGCGGTTCGTGCAGCCGTTCTCGCCGACGCCGGCCGTGAAGACCAGGCAGTCCAGACCGCCGAGCGCGGCGGCGTAGGCGCCGATATACTTGCGGACCTCGTAGCAGAACTTGTCCAGCGCGAGCTGGCAGGCCTCGTCGCCCTTGTTGGCGCCGGCCTCGAGATCACGGAAGTCGGAGGACACGCCGTTCGACAGAGCCAGCACGCCGGACTTCTTGTTCAGCATCGTCAGGCACTCGTCGGCCGTCATGTTGTACTTGTCCATGATGAACTGCGCGACGCAGGTGTCGATATCGCCCGCGCGGGTGCCCATGGGAACGCCGGCCAGCGGGGACAGGCCCATGGATGTATCCTGGCACTTGCCGTCCGCAACGGCGGAGAGGGAGGAGCCGTTGCCGAGATGGCAGACGACGATCTTCAGCTCGCTTGCGGGCTTGCCCATCAGCTCGATGGCACGCTTGGAGACATAGCGGTGGGACGTGCCGTGGAAGCCGTAGCGGCGGAGATGATCTTCCTCATAATACTTCGTGGGAATGGCGTAGCGATAGGCCTTCGGGGGCATGGTCATATGGAACGCAGTGTCGAACACGGCGACCTGGGGCTTGCCCGGCATGACCTTCTCGCAGGCCTCGATGCCCATGAGGTTGGCAGGGTTGTGGAGCGGGCCGAGGGGGATGCAGTCGCGGATGGCCTGCTTGCAGGCTTCGTCGATGATGCAGGATTCAACGAACTTGTCGCCGCCGTGCAGCACGCGATGGCCGATGGCGTCGATCTCGTCCGTGGACTTCAGAACGCCGTACTCCGGATCGACAAGGATGGACAGGACAGCCTCAATGGCTTCGGAATGCGTGGGCATGGGGATGTCGCGCTCGACCTTCAGACCGGTGGCGGGGACCTTGTGTGTCAGCTTGCCATCGATGTAGATGCGCTCGCACAGGCCCTTGGCGAAGACCTCACCGGAGGTCGGGTCCATCAGCTGGTACTTCAGCGAAGAGCTGCCTGCATTGATCACGAGAATTTTCATGGTTGTGTCAACTCCTGTAAAAACATTGTTTTCTTTTCTTCAATTTCGTGATAGTATTAACACATACGGCTTTATTCTATAATAAATTGGCGCATGATACAAGTGCTTTTTTGGGAAATGAGGAATTTTTTGTGAGGATCGCCGGAATCATCTGCGAATACAACCCCTTCCACAACGGCCATGCCCATCAGCTCGCCGTGCTGCGGGAGGCGGGCTATGCGCCGGTGTGCGTGATGAGCGGGGACTATGTCCAGCGGGGAGAGCCAGCTGTCATCCCGGCTGCGTCACGGGCCGAGGCTGCCGTTCGCTGCGGGGCGGCGCTGGTGCTCGAGCTGCCGCCGAGCTATGCGCTCCGCTCGGCAGAGGGCTTTGCGGACGGCGGTGTGGAGCTGCTCGACCGCCTCGGCTGCGCGGAGGCGCTGTGCTTCGGCAGCGAGAGCGGCGATGCGGAGGCCCTGCTGGCTACGGCGCGAACGCTGCTGTCTCCGGAGCTTGTGCCGCTGCTGAAGCAGGAGCTTGCGGGCGGCGCCTCGTTCCCGGCGGCGCGGCAGCGGGCGCTGGAACGGCTTGGCGCGCCCGGTGCGCCGCTGCTGGAGCGGGCCAATTCCATTCTTGCGGTGGAATACTGCAAGGCCCTGCTGCGGCGCGGGTCCCGCATGCGGCCGATCGTGCTGCACCGCGCGGGGGATTATCACGGCGGGAGCGCTGCGGATGCGCCCTCGGCCAGCTTCCTGCGTGGGCAGGCGGACTGGACTGACTATATGCCGGAGGCTGCGCGGGCCGTGCAGGCCGCTGCACCGCGATATAGGCTGGCGGCGGGGGAACGGGCCGTGCTTGCGCGTTTGCGGGCCATGGGGGAGGACGAGTTCGCCGCGCTGCCGTACGGCTCCGAGGGCCTGTGGCAGAAGGTGATGCATGCCTGCCGCACGGAGGCGTCGCTGGAGGGCATCCTCGCGGCCGCAAAATCGAAGCGCTATCCGCGCACCCGGCTGATGCGGATGCTCCTGTGCGGCTTTCTGGGCCTGACGGAGCAGCAGCTGACCGAGCCTGCGCCCTATGTGCGCGTGCTGGCGCTCGATGCGGACGGCCGGGCCATCCTGCGGGCGGCGCAGGGCAGGCTCCCGCTCCTGCATGCGGGAGAGCGAACGCAGGATTGCGCGTTTGCGGAAACGGAGCGGCGCTGCCGCGCGCTTTACGGCCTGTTCCGGGAGGACGGGGCCGCGGAGCCTGTACCGAAATCGCGCGTCTATGTGCAAAGGGATTGACATTGGGCAGCATTTCCCATACAATAATTTCCAGATGCGCACGGCGCACGGAAAAGGAGAGAGAAAAATGGCAATTATGCTTCGGCTCAAATGCCCGTCCTGCGGCGAAGTCATGAACGCGGCAGGCTTCTGCAATTGCACCAAATGCGGCACACCGATCCGTTACAACGGCTGGGGAATGCTGCAGATCTACCGCATGGGCTCCCCGGTCGGCATCGCGGCAGGCTACGGCATTTATCTGGACGGCCAGCCCTACGGCCATCTGGCCAACAAGGAGAGCATCCGCATTCCGCTCCCGATGGGGACGCACACGCTGCACATGACCTGCGGCATGACGCGCCGCTGTGAGGATCTGACGTTCACACTGACGCCGGAGGCCCCTGCCGCCTATGTCAAGGCGTCCATCCGCATGGGCTTCTGGTCGAACACGATCCACCTGACTCCGGCCGATCCGTCCGAAATGCCACAGGCGTAAACCGGTTTTTCCAAGAAAAAAGCAAAAATAATGCTTGCAATTCTGCGAAAACTGTGGTAAGATAGTCGGGCATTGAAAATAAGAGGGGCATCATGCCCTTTTACGAAACGAGAAAGAGGTGAAAGCAATGAAGGAAGGAATCCATCCGAAGTACGAACAGACGACGATTCGATGCGCGTGCGGTGAGATCATTGAGACCGGTTCCACGAAGAAGGACATCAAGGTCGAAATTTGCTCCAAGTGCCACCCTTTCTATACCGGCAAGCAGAAGCTGGTTGATACCGGCGGACGCGTTGACCGCTTTAACAAGAAGTTTGGCCTGAAGTAAAGAATGAACGAAAAGTCTGCATCGTATCGGTGCGGACTTTTTTCATACTTTTTTCGGGAAAATACGCAGCTCCTGCCGCCGGCCGCACCGGTCAGCGGCTGTGGGGAGCCCAGTCAGAATTTTGGAGGTAGTCATGCAGCAGAATGATCGAGTCAAAGCAGAGAAGGCCATCCTGGTCGGCCTGAGCGCGGACTGCTTCCGGCCGGAGGAGAACGCCACGGACGAGTCGCTGGACGAGCTGGAGGCCCTCCTCGAGACGGCGGGCGGCATCTGCGAGGCAAAGGTGCTGCAGAACCGCCACACGCCGGACCCGCACAGCTTCATCGGCGAGGGAAAGGCGCAGGAGGTGCGCACGCTGCTCGAGAGCACGGGGGCGACGCTCGTTGTATTTGACAACGACCTCTCGCCGTCCCAGATCCGCGCGCTGGAGGAGCTGACGGATGCGACCGTTCTGGATCGCAGCGCCCTGATTTTGGATATCTTTGCCCAGCGCGCCAAAACGGCCGAGGGCCGCCTGCAGGTCGAGCTGGCGCAGTATCAGTATCTGCTGCCGAAGCTCTCCGGTATGGGCACGTCGATGTCCCGCCTGGGCGGCGGCATCGGCACGCGCGGCCCCGGCGAGACGAAGCTCGAAACGGACCGCCGCCACATCCGCGAGCGCATCACCCGCCTGCAGGCGGAGCTGGACGAGGTGCGCCGCGTGCGCGCCACGCAGCGTGAGCGCCGCGTGAAGAACTCCATTCCCGTCGTGGCGCTGGTCGGTTACACAAATGCAGGCAAGTCCACCCTGCTCAACGCTCTTACGGGCGCGGGCATCCCGGCCAACGACCGGCTGTTTGACACGCTGGACACGACGACCCGCCGCCTGAAGGTGTCGGATCATCTGGAGATCCTGCTGTCCGATACCGTCGGCTTCATTGCCAAGCTGCCGCATCATCTCATCGAGGCCTTTCAGGCTACGCTGGAGGAGCTGCAGTATGCGGACCTGCTGCTGCATGTCATCGACGCGTCCGACCCGCACCGTGAGGCGCACATCGAGGTCGTCGACCGGCTGATCGACAAGCTGGCGAAGCCCGGTGTGCCCGTGCTGCGCTGCTATAACAAGGCCGACCTCGTCGGCGATGTCTCGAATCTCCCCATCGGCGAGAAGAACATCCCCATGTGTGCGCGCAGCGGCATCGGCATGGACGAGCTGCTCACGCGCATCGAAGAGACGCTGACGGGCCGGCTCCATCGGGCTGTGTTCCTGCTGCCGTATTCCGACGCGGGGGCGCTGGCCCAGCTGCACGAGCAGGCGCAGGTGCTCCGCGTGGATTACCTGCCGGAGGGCGTCGAGGTCGAGGCTGTCTGCCGCGAGGAGCTGTTCGGCCGCCTGAAGCGCTTTGTAAAGGAGCCGGAGGCATGAAGGAGTATCTCGTCCCCACCGGCGACGGCGAGGCGCAGTTCATCGAGCGCCGCTCCCGCTTCATCGGACACATCTTCCTGACGGAGACGGAGGAGGAGGCGCTCGCGCGGCTGAAGCAGATGCGCGAGCAGTACTGGGATGCGACCCACAATGTCTATGCCTACATCATCCGCGACGGCGCAACGCGCTTTTCCGATGACGGCGAGCCGGGCGGCACGGCGGGTATGCCGGTGCTGCAGGTGCTGCAGCGGGAGGAGCTGTACAATGTAACGTGTGTTGTGACGCGCTATTTCGGCGGCATCCTGCTCGGCGCGGGCGGCCTTGTGCGCGCCTATGCTCACGGGGCTAAGATCGCCGTGGACGCCGCAGGGCGCTCCATCAAGCGCATCTGGACGAATGTCTATCTGCCGTGCCCCTACAGCTGGTATGAGCGCATCCGGCTCGAGGTCGCCGCATTCGGCGGCATGATCCGCGAGACGCAGTTCGGCGCGGATGTCGAGCTGGATCTGCTGCTGCCGGAGGAGCAGACGCAGGGCTTCCTCGAGCGGGTGACCGACCTTTCGGCCGGGACGATCGAGGGGCTGATCGGAAAACAGGAATACCGCGCGTTCCCGCTTCCCTGAGCGGACGCGCCGGGCGACAGACGGGAGGAAATGCCGATGACGATCCGGGAAGAACTGGAATGGACCGAGCACCTTTGCCTCAGTGAGCGTGCGCAGTTTTCCGATGCCACGCGCGGCCGCCCGCGGCCGGAGGAGGCGCAGGAAAACGACGTGCGGACCTGCTATCAGCGGGACTCCGACCGCATCCTGCACAGCAAGTCCTTCCGCCGCCTTATGCACAAGACGCAGGTCTTCCTGCAGCCGGAGGGCGATCACTACCGCACGCGTATGACGCACACGCTGGAGGTCGCGCGCATCGCGCGCACCATCACGCGCGCCCTGCGTCTGAACGAGGACCTGTCCGAGGCCATTGCCTTCGGCCACGATCTCGGTCACACGCCGTTCGGCCACGCGGGCGAGGTTGCGCTGACGGAGGTCATGGGCGAGCCGTTCCGCCACAACGAGCAGTCTCTGCGCGTTGTAGACGTGCTGGAGAAGGACGGGCAGGGCCTGAACCTGACCTATGAGGTCCGCATGGGCATCCTCGGCCATTCGAGCCACAGCCGCATGCCGGAGACGCTCGAGGGCCAGATCATCCGCAAATCCGACCAGATCGCCTATATCAACCACGACATCGACGACGCCATGCGCGCCGGGATCCTGACGAATGACGACATTCCGCGCGAGATCTCCGACGTGCTCGGCGAGACCCACCGCGAGCGCATCAACACGCTCGTGACGGATATGATCTTCCACTCCCGCGGCACGGGAGAGCTGGGCATGACGCCCGAGATCGAGCAGACCATGCAGGCCCTGCGCCAGTTCATGTTTGAGCGCGTCTACAAGAATCCGGTCGCCAAGGGCGAGGAATCCAAGGCCCGCCGCATCCTGCAGGAGCTTTATACCTATTACATCGCCCATCCCGAGGCGCTGCCGCAGGATTTCCAGCCGCAGCTCACGTTCGAGGGGCTTCCGCGCGTCGTGTGCGATTATATCGCGGGCATGACGGACAAATATGCCATGTACAAGTATGACGAGCTGTTCATTCCGACCGGCTGGCAGGTGCGTGGCTGAAAGGAGGCAGAGCCGTGGCTTTTCCCCCGGCATTTCTGGATGAACTCAACGCCCGGAATCCCATCGAGGACGTCGTCGGGCAATATGTCGCGCTGACGCGCCGGGGCAGCAATCTGTTCGGCCTCTGCCCCTTCCATGGCGAAAAGACGCCATCGTTCTCCGTCGCGCCGGAGAAGGGCATTTTCTACTGCTTCGGCTGCCACAAGGGCGGCGGCGTGGTGAATTTCATCATGGAGATCGAGAATCTCACCTACGGCGACGCCGTGCGCTTTCTGGCAAAGCGCGCGGGCCTCAAGGTCCCGGACGATGGCGCTTATCAGTCGCAGTATAAGAAAAAAGAACGGCTCTGGGCACTGTGCCGCGCGGCGGCACAGTTCTATCACGCCCAGCTCAAGACCCCGGCGGGAGAGGAGGCGCGGGCCTATCTGCAAAAGCGCGGCGTCTCCGGCCAGACGGTCACGCGTTTCGGCCTCGGTTATTCGCCGAATCGCTGGACGGCCCTGCTCGACGCCATGACGGCAAAGGGCTACACGAAGGAGGAACTGCTCGAGGCGGGCCTCCTCAGCCAGAACCGCGACAAGGGGACGCTCTATGACCGCTTTCGCAACCGCCTGATGTTCCCCATCATCGACGTGCGCGGCAATGTCATCGGCTTCGGCGGCCGCGTCATGGACGATTCGACGCCGAAGTACCTGAATTCGCCGGAAACGATTATTTTTAACAAGCGGCGGAACCTTTTCGCCATGAATGTCGTCAAGAAAAGCAAGCGGGAATTCATCATCCTCACGGAGGGCTATATGGATGCCATCGCGCTGCATCAATATGGCTTCGACTGTGCGGTGGCCTCGCTCGGCACCTCGCTGACGCAGGAGCACGCGGACATGCTGTCCAAATATACCGATGAGCTTGTGCTGACCTACGACGGCGACGAAGCCGGGCAGAACGCTACCCAGCGTGCCATCCCCATGCTGGAGCGGACGGGCCTGCGGGTGCGCATCCTGCGGATGCGCGGCGCGAAGGATCCGGATGAATTCCTGAAGAAATACGGCGCGGACCGCTTCCGCCTGCTGCTGGAGGGCTGCGAGAATCAGGCAGAGTACCGCCTGCGCTCGCTGCAGATGCGCTTTGACCTCTCGCAGGATGAGCAGAAGGTGGAGTTTGCCAAGCAGGCCGCCGCCCTTATCGCGGGCTTCGGCACGGCGGTAGAGCGCGAGGTCTACGGCACGCGTGCCGCCGAGGCGGCAGGGCTTTCGCCGGACGTGCTGCGCATGGAGATCGACCGCGCCCGCAAGCGCCTGCTGCGGCAGGAGAAGCGCGAGGAGACGCGCCGGGAGATGGACCCGGCCGCAGCCGTTCAGCCGTTCCAGCGCGAGCTGCGCTACGACAACGTCCGCTCCGCCGTGGCGGAGGAGGGGCTGCTGCGCATGCTGTTCCGCGAGCCTGCTCTGCTGGCGCAAACGGAGGGCCTGACGGCGGAGGATTTCTCCGTGCCGCTGTTCGGCCGGGTCTATGCCGCTCTGCGCGAGCGGTGGCAGAACGATCTTGCCATCACGCCTGCGGCGCTGGCAGACAGCCTGAGCCCGGCGGAAATGGCGCATCTGACGGCCGTGCTGCAGAAGCAGGAGCCGCCGCTGTCCGAAACGGCGCTGGCGGATTACCTGCGCATCCTGCGTGAGGAGCGGGCCAAGGCGCGCGTGAGCGACGCCAGCGACCTGCTTGCCATGCAGCGGGATCTGAAGAAGAAAAAAGGATATGGAGGTTCGTAAGCGATGGAAGAACAGGTGCAGATGAACGAGAAGCTCCGCGCGCTTTTGGAAAAGGCGAAGCGGGAGAAAAAGATCGCCTCCAAGGACCTCATCGATACGCTCGAGGCGATCGATGCGGATGAAAAGCAGACGGAGCTGATCTACGAGGCGCTGGACGAGGCCGGAGTGGAGATCGACGTCTCCGACGTCGTGGAGCTGCTGTCCAAGCCGGAGGAGATGCTCCCGAGCGAGGAGGACCTCGAGCTGATCGAGGAGGAGAAGATCATCGACACGGAGGATCTCTCCGAAAATATGAGCCTGAACGACCCGGTGCGCATGTACCTCAAGGAGATCGGCAAGATCCCCCTGCTCACGCTGGAGGAGGAGCACAAGCTCGCCGTGCGCATGGCCGAGGGCGATGAAGAGGCCCAGAAAAAAATGACAGAGGCCAACCTTCGTCTCGTCGTTTCCATCGCAAAGCGTTATGTCGGCCGCGGCCTGCCGTTCCTCGATCTCATCCAGGAGGGCAATCTCGGCCTCATCAAGGCCGTCGGCAAGTTCGACTACACGAAGGGCTATAAATTCTCCACCTATGCGACCTGGTGGATCCGACAGGCCATTTCCCGCGCCATTGCCGACCACGCCCGCACGATCCGCATTCCGGTGCACATGGTCGAGACCATCAACCGCGTCTCCCGCGCCAACCATGAGCTGCTGCAGGAGCTGGGCCACGAGCCGTCGCCCGAGGAGATCGCGCACAAGCTGCATCTCCCGCTGGAGAAGGTCGAGGAGGTCATGCGCATCGGGCAGGAGCCCATCTCACTCGAGACGCCGGTCGGCGAGGAGGATGACAGCCACCTCGGCGACTTCATTCAGGACGACGAGGCCGAGGAGCCTGCGGATGCCGCGTCCTATGCCATGCTGCGCGAGCAGCTGGCGGGCGTGCTGAAGACGCTCACGCCGCGGGAGGAGCGCGTGCTGCGCCTGCGCTACGGCCTGACGGACGGCCGCATGCATACGCTGGAGGAAGTCGGGGAAGAATTTAACGTCACACGCGAGCGCATCCGCCAGATCGAGGCGAAGGCTCTGCGCAAGCTGCGCCATCCGTCGCGTTCTAAAGTGCTGAAAGACTTTTTAGGATGACAGCTGGAACGCCCCTGAAAAAATTTCTCTTGACTTTACGGAAAAAATCCGTATGATATAGAGAGGAGAGAGGCGCGACTTTGCAGCGCGTCAAAGACAGGAGCGAAGAACGATGTTTGAACGGATCACGACATATCTGGCAGAGCAGTTCGATTTCCCGAAGGATTCGCTGCACTGGGATACGACGTTTAAGAGCCTGCAGCTTGACTCGATGGACATGGTCGAAATGATGATGGACATGGAAGAAGAGCTCGGCGTGGATTTTGACCAGAACGATATGGCAGAGCTGACCACCATTGGTGAGCTTGCCGATTACATTGAAAAGAAGCTGAACGAGGGCTGAATCAGGCCATTCCGGTCTGTGACAAGGTCGCACTAGTCGGGGAGATAGCGGTGCCCTGTGACCTGCAATCCGCTATAGCAGGGATGAACTCCCATACCCGGGTTCGTGCTGTTTTGCTGTCCGAATAAGCGGTGTTGAGGCATCGGTCTTGCGCAACGGGCTCCCGTGAACCATGTCAGGCGGGGAACCGAGCAGCATTAAGCGGATCTGTCCGTGTGCCGCAAGGACGCCGCTGCTGAGCTGGCTGTTCGGGAAACGGAAATGGTTCCGGATTCAAATATGGGTGTGCGATCTTGTCATGGATCGGAATGGACAATAGAACGCGCGGAAGGGACGCCCCTCCCGCGCGTTTTTTGCACCGGCGCGATTGCAATTTGCGCCGTTTTCGCGTATACTATGCACTGGGAGATGATGACATGTATCAGGCACTTTACCGCAAATACCGCCCGCAGACCTTTGACGACGTCGTCGGTCAGCAGGGCGTGACCCAGACTCTGAAGAATCAGCTCCAGACCGGCCGCCTGAGCCATGCCTATCTGTTCACGGGCACGCGCGGCACCGGCAAGACGACCTGCGCCAAAATTCTGGCCAAGGCCGTGAACTGCGAAAATCCGCAGGACGGCAACCCCTGCAACCGCTGCGCCGCCTGCCGGAGCATCGATGCGGGCGCGTGCATGGACGTGCTGGAGATCGACGCCGCCTCGAATAACGGCGTGGACAGCGTCCGCGCCCTGCGCGACGACGCCGTCTATACCCCGGCGGAGGTCAAAAAGCGTGTGTATATCATCGACGAGGTGCATATGCTCTCGCTGAGCGCGTTCAACGCCCTGCTCAAGATCATCGAGGAGCCGCCGGAGCACCTGCTGTTCATTCTGGCGACGACGGAGCTGCATAAGGTGCCGGCCACGATCCTGTCGCGCTGCCAGCGCTTTGCCTTCCGGCGCATCGTGCCGGAGGATATCGTGGGCCGTCTGAATTATATCGCCTATCAGGAGAGCATCGAGCTCGAGCCGGATGCGGCTGCGTTTCTGGCGCGGCTGGCAGACGGCGGTCTGCGCGATGCGGTGAGCCTGCTCGACCAGTGCGCCTCCGCTGCGCAGGGCGCGGTGACGGTCGACGAGGCCTGCAAGGTCCTCGGCCTCGCAGGCGCGCGGCAGACGGCAGCGCTCATGGAGGCTGTCGGGAAGCATGATGCGGCTGCGGCGCTTTCTATTTTCAACACGCAGTATGCCGAGGGCAAGGACCTCGGCGCCATGCTGGATGAGCTGTGCGCCGTGGCGCGCGACCTGCTCATCCTGCGCACGGCCCCGCAGGCCGGGATCCAGATGATCTCCGGCATCTGCACGCCGCAGGAGCTGCGCACGCTGCAGCCGCTGCTCAGCCCGGGCGAGCTGCTGCGCATCACGGCCGTCCTGCGCGATACGGCGGCGGGCTTCAATGCCAGCGCGAACCGACGCATCGACGCCGAGCTCTGCCTTGTGCGCCTGTGCGAGCCGGAGGCCAGTCTGGATGCCGAGTCGCTCAATGCCCGCCTGTGCCGCGTGGAGGAGCGTCTGGCGCGCGGTGTCGTGCCCGTCGCTGCCGCACCGCAGCAGGAGGAGCAGGCGCAGCAGGAACAGGCAGCGCCGGAGGAGCCGGAGACGGCCCCGGAGCCGCAGCAGCCTGCGCCCACGGAGGCCCCGCCGGGCTTCTGGCCGGAGCTCGTCAAGCGGCTGAAAACGACGCTCCCGCTGCCGGAGCAGGCCATGTTCTCCACGCAGGACAATGCGCCGGTGCGCGGTACGCTGCACGGGGACGTTCTGGAGCTGCAGACGGAGACGGAATTCGTGCGGAACCTCATCAACAAGCCGGAGGTCCTCCGGCCGGTGTCGGACGCCGCCACGGCCCTGCTGGGCAGGCCTGTGCGGGTGCGCATTGCTTCCGGAAAGGCAGAAAAGCCGAACGAGGGCTTTGCACGGCTCGTGAGCTTCGGGGAGGAGCACCCTGAGCTGGTCGATTTGAAATAATTGAAATAACTGAATTTGATTTGGCAGAAAAGGAGAAATACACCATGGCAAAAGGCGGTTATCGCGGCCCGATGGGCGGCGGCATGAACATGAACATGATCAAGCAGGCCCAGAAAATGCAGCAGGACATGCTGAAGATGCAGGAGGAGCTTGAGGTCAAGCAGTATGAGGCTGCTGCGGGCGGCGGCGTGGTCAAGGCCGTTGTGAACGGCAAGCACGAGGTCGTCTCCCTGACGATCGATCCGGAGGCTGTCGACCCCGAGGATGTCGAAATGCTGCAGGATATGGTCGTTGCCGCAGTGAACGAGGCCATGCGCAAGGCCGAGGCTGAGGCGTCACAGAATATGTCCCGCCTGACCGGCGGCCTGAATCTCGGCGGCCTGTTCTGATGCGCGTTTTTCCCGCCGCATTGGAGCGGCTGACGGAACAGTTTGCCAAGCTGCCGGGCATCGGCGGCAAGACGGCACAGCGGCTGGCGTTTTACTTACTGTCCCAGCCGCAGGAGGAGGCGGAGGAATTCGCCGACGCCCTGCTCGAGGCGCGGAAGTCTGTCCACCTGTGCCCCGTATGCCAGAACCTGACGGACCGTGACATCTGCCCCATCTGCGAGGATGAGGAGCGCGACCACGGCCTCATCTGCGTCGTGGCGGAGCCAAAGGATGTTGTCGCCATGGAGCGCGCCCGGGAATACCACGGCGTGTACCATGTGCTGCACGGCGTGATCTCCCCGCTGAATCAGGTCGGCCCGGACGATCTGCGCATCCGCGAGCTGCTTGAGCGTGTCGGCAAGGGCGGCGTGCGCGAGGTCATCATGGCCACGAACCCGGACACGGAGGGCGAGGCGACCGCCATGTATCTTTCCCGCCTGCTGCGCCCGCTGGAGGTGCGCGTGACGCGCCTTGCCTACGGCATCCCCGTCGGCAGTCAGCTGGAATATGCCGACGAGGTCACGCTGCTGCGCGCGCTCGAGGGCAGAAGAGATATCTGAAAAACCGCTGCGATCCGAGCAATGGACCGCAGCGGTTTTTCTGTAATTCTATGAATTCTATGTGGCTCAGCGCGCTGTTCCGAGGAAGAACAGCGCCAGTGTGCCGGGACCGGAGTGCGCGCCAATGACTGGGCCGACGTAGTTGATCTCGATGCGCGGGACGTGCAGGCGGCGGACCTCCTGCGCCAGGAATTCCGCGTCTGCAAGGCAGTCGCCGTGGCTGATGAAGACGGTCTGCTTTTCCGGCTCAATGGCGCTTCTCTCCATGCGGTCGACCAGCGCGAGGATGGAATTTTTGCGGCCGCGGGCCTTCGAGACGTTGATGAGGTGGCCTTCGTTGTCCACATGAAGCACGGGCTTGATGCCGAGTGCGCTGCCGACGAGGGCCGTCGCCGCCGAGACGCGGCCGCCGCGCTTCAGGAAGAACAGATCGTCGACCGTGAACCAGTGGCACAGGTGCAGGCGGTTGTCCTCAGCGTACTTTGCAGCCTCCTCCAGCGTTGCGCCGTGCTTCAGCTCCTGCACGGTCAGCCAGACCAGCAGGCCCTGGCCCATGGAGGCGCACAGCGTGTCGACCGTCAGAACCTTCCGCTCGGGATAGCGCTCGCGCAGCTCCTGCGCGGCGATCTCGGAGGCGCTGTAGGTGCTGCTCAGACCGGATGAGAAGCCGAGATACAGCACGTCCTTGCCCTGCTCCAGATGGCGGGACATTGCCGTGAGGAACGTTTCGACGTTCGCGGCTGCGGTCTTGGCGTTTGCGCCGCTGCGCAGCATGCCGTAAAACTCGCTGGTTTTGATCTCGCGCTCATCCGGATAGTCCAGGAAGGTCCGGTCGCCGCAGTTGACACTCAGCGGGATGATATCCACGCCCAGCTCCTGCTCCAGTGCCGGATTCAGGTCAGCAGAGGAGTCGGTCATCACAACATAATTCTTTTCCATCGTTCTTACCTCCCGGAGTTCTTTACATAATACAGAAGGATCTCCGCAGACGAGCGGATGATCTTCATTTGTGTTGCTTCGTCGATCAGAATGCGGAAATTTACGCCGCCCGTGAGCAGGTTCACGAGATTGAGGTAGACCATCTCAAGATCGAGATCGCGGCGGACGGAGCCGTCCTCCATGCCGCGCACGAGCGCCTCGCGCCCCGGTTTGTCCAGCCCGGTCGCCACGGGGCGGCTGAAGCACATGTAGCGCACGGATTCCGTCAGCTGCTCGCGCAGGGCGTAGAACGCCATGTCCTGCAGAAAGCGGATGTATTCCGGATGGGCCTCGTAGGTATCGATATATGCGCCCAATACGCGGGAAAACGTCTCATAACCGTTCTCCGGCGCACCGCTCCGGGCGGCCTCGCAGCGCGCACTGTGCTCGGCGAGATATGCGTCGAGCAGATGATTGGCGACGGCGACGGCAATGGCCTGCTTGCTGCCGAAATAGCGGTAGACGGACATCGGCGTCAGATCGGCGTCCTCGGCGATCTCGGCGATGGTGGTCTTGTCAATGCTCTGGGCGAGGAAGCGCCCCTGTGCCGCCCGAATGACGGCGGCGCGGTTCTGCTCGCGCAGCTCCTTTTGGGTCATAAGGCACCCCAGCTTTCTGATAGTAGCACTATCTATCTGTGATACATTATAACAAAATGGCGCGGGCCTGTCAACACTTCCGCGTCGAACAGACCCGCGTCAAATCGGGAATATGGTTCAGCCGAAGATCAGGATCGTGCCGATGGTCAGCACGGGCTGATGCAGCATGTAGATGAGCAGCGAATGCCGCCCGCAGAATGAGAAAAAGCGGATGACGGGATTTGCGGCGTTCACGCGCGGCAGCAGGCTCTGCTTTTTGCGGTAGGCCGTGCGGCCGATGACCGCGCCGAGCAGAAACCAGCCGAAGCCCGGCAGCAGCGGGAAGTAGTCTCCGCCGCAGTAGAAGCCCTGGGCCCGCAGGCCGAGCGGGAACAGAAACTTCACGGGGATGTAGAACGTCTCGAACCAGGCGCCGAGCGCCACAAGGGCCACGCCCAGCACGGCCAGCGCCCATACCGGCAGCCGCTTGAACAGCGGGAAGAGCATCATGCACACACCGAGCATATGCAGGATGCCGAACCAGATGAGCATGTCGCTCGGGAAGTTCAGAACGTTGACCATGAAGAACGTGACATACGAGATCACGAGAGCCGCGCCGAACACATACACGCCGCGCTGAAAGCTGCGCGAGGCCAGCGTGGCGCACAGACCGGAGAGCAGGATGAACAGAATGTGGCCGTACTGCCGGCAGAACAGAAACCAGCCGGGCAGGTCAAAGGCAAACCCGCCGAAGGCGCTCAGGTCCCAGAAGGCGTGGATGGCGACCATGCACAGGATGCACAGCCCGCGCAGGGCATCCAGCTCCCAGATACGCTGCTTTGCGGGAAGGGAAGTCTCTTTCGTCATGCGTGCTGCTCCTTTTCCGCTTCCTCCTCCAGCACGCGGTAGGCGACCTTGCCGACGAGCGTCTTGGGAAGCTCCTCCCGGAATTCAATCTCATAGGGCATTGCATATTTGGCGATGCGCTTGCGGCAGTAGGCCATCAGGTCCTGCCGGACTGTCTCCGTCGGGGCGACTCCCGGCTTCAGCACGACGAAGGCCTTGACCTTCTGCATTTTATAGGAATCCTTCACGCCGATGACGCACGACAGCAGAACGTTTTCGTTGCCGTCGATGATATTCTCCAGTTGGCTTGGATAGACGTTGTAGCCCGAGGTGATGATCATGCGCTTGATGCGCTGGCGGAAATAGACGAAGCCGTCTGTATCCATGCAGCCGAGGTCGCCGGTGTGCAGCCAGATGCGGCCGTCGTTGTGCCGCTGCAGAACGAGCGCCGTCTCCTTCGGATTGTCGAGATAGCCGAGCATGACCGTCGGGCCGGACAGGCAGATCTCGCCCTCCTTGCCGGGGGCGACCTCCTCCGTTGTGCCGGGACGAACGATCTTGTAGAACGTATCGGGAAAGGGAATGCCGATGGAGCCGTCGCGCGCGGTATCGACCGGGGTCAGGCAGCTTGCTGTGACGCATTCCGTCGTGCCGTAGCCCTCGCGGATCTGCACCTTCGCGTTGTGCGCGCGCAGGAAGGCATCGACCTTGTGCTTCAGCTCCACGGACAGCGAGTCGCCGCCGGAGAATACGCCCATGAGGAACGACATGTCGAGCTTTTCCAACCCGGTCGTGCGCAGCAGCGCTTCGAACAGCGTCGGCACGCCGGGAATAAAGTTCGGGTGCTTTTTGCGCAGCAGGTCGGCGTAGGTCCGGATGTTGAAATTCGGCACGAGGATGCAGCAGGCTCCGCCGACGAGCGCCGTGTGGATGCCGATGCCGAGGCCGAAGCCGTGGAACACGGGCATGACGGAGAGCATCGTGCAGCCGCGGATGCTCTCATAGCCGCTGGCTGCGATGGTCTGCAGCGCAAGAGCGTTGAAATTGTAGCTGGAAAGGCAGATGCCCTTCGTCGTGCCGGTCGTGCCGCCGGAATAGAGGATGCTGGCGCAGGCATCGCACTGGCCGTCGTCCGGCGGAAGCGTACCTGCGGCTTTGCGCAGCAGATCCGTCCAGAGCGTATAGCCCTCCTGTGGGAGCTTCGGCGTTTTGCGGCCCTGCGTCAGGTTGTAGCCGAGGCGCATGAGCGGCTTCAGCTCCGGCTGCAGGCGGGCGATCCAGAGCTTCGGCTTGCGCTTGGCCCGTGCGGCGGCCGCGGCTACCTTGCCGTAGAAGCGGTCGAGCGTTAAAATGGCCTGACTGCCCGAGACATCGAGGTAGAAGCGGATCTCCTCCTCGGCGGACAGGGGATGGATCATATTGGAGACGGCCCCGATGCGGTTGAGCGCGTAGAAGCAGTCGAGCGCCTGCGGCGTATTCGGCATGCAGATCGTCACGCGGTCACCCGCGCGGATGCCTGCGGTGTAGAGCGCGAGGGCGGCGCGGTCGATGCGCGCCAGAAAATTGCGGTAGCTCGTTCTGCGGCCCATGAACTCATAGGCGGGCAGATCCGGGCATTCCCGCGCGGTCTGCGCGACGAGCTGGTAGATGGTCAGGCGCGGATAATTCAGCGTGCGGGGAATCGCACCGTAATAATTCAGCCACGGTGCTTCTGCAGAGATCGGCATAGGCTTGCCTCCTGAAATCGGTTTTCCTCATTATAGCAGAGAATTGCCGGAAAGAAAAGGTACAATCGACGTCAAATGTCAGGCCGCCCGGAAAGAGCAAGTGATATTCCGGGCTTTGCCCGGAGTGATATTTTCCTATTCGGAAAGTGATATAAAAGCCTCTCGGTTTTTGTGATATTATATTCGCCCGTTAAACTGCCGCAGGCAATATCACGATGCGAAGCATCCTATCACTGTCCGAAGGACAATTTCACTCGCTGTCAGGCGAATATAACTGAGGCGCACTTCCTTCCAGAGTGCGCCTCTCGGCAGGGCATTTTTATTTTGCGGGTGTGCTGCTGTGGCCGGGCAGCAAAATCGGGCTTTCTTTTTTCGCGCGGATGTACTAAAATATAAGGGTAAAAACAAGGATAAACCATTTCGCCCTACAGCCGATTCGGCGGGGGCTTCTCGACAGGGAGTAATTATGACACAGGAACTGGAGCAGCGCTTTTGCGCCGCACGCAGAGATTATATCGCCTCGCGCTTTTCGCGCATGAATCCGCGTCAGCTCGAGGCTGTTCTGACCACGGAGGGGCCGCTCCTGCTGCTGGCCGGCGCCGGCAGCGGCAAGACGACCGTTCTCATCCACCGCATCGCCAATCTGATCCGTTATGGCTGCGCCTCCGACAGCACGGAGGTTCCGCCGGATGCCGTGCCGGAGGACATCGATTTTCTGGAGGAGCAGGCAAAATACCCAACGGAGGAGGGCGTGCAGCGGGCGGATGCCCTCTGTGCCCTGCGCCCGGCAGCGCCGTGGAGCATTCTGGCCATCACCTTCACGAACAAGGCGGCAAATGAGCTGCGCGAACGCCTGACAGACCTGCTCGGCCCGGAGGCGAACGACGTCTGGGCCATGACGTTCCACTCGGCCTGCTGCCGCATCCTGCGGCGCGAGATCGAGCGCCTCGGCTATGACCGCAGCTTTACGATCTACGACACCGCGGATTCCGAGCGCGTGATGAAGGACCTCCTTCGTGAGCGCGGGCTGGACGAGAAGACATTCCCGCCGCGCGCCGTCCTCACGCAGATCTCCCGCCTGAAGGACCAGATGCAGACGCCGGAGGAGTTTCTGGCCTCCGTCAACTCGGATTACCGCCTGAAGTGCATCGGCCAGCTCTACGCGTCCTACCAGAGACGGCTGCAGGAGGCAAACGCCGTTGATTTTGATGACATCATCCTGCTGACGGTCCGCCTGCTGCAGGAATATGAGGACGTGCGCGACCACTATCAGCGCAAGTTCCGCTATGTTCTGATCGACGAGTATCAGGATACGAACCACCTGCAGTATCTGCTGGCCTCGCTGCTGGCCGGCCGGCACGAGAATATCTGCGTCGTCGGTGACGATGACCAGAGCATCTATCGCTTCCGCGGCGCGACGATCGAGAACATCCTGAATTTTGAAAACGAGTATCAGGGCGCGCGCCTCATCCGGCTGGAGCAGAACTACCGCTCGACGCAGTCCATTCTGGATGCGGCCAACGCCGTCATCGCCAACAACCGCGGCCGCAAGGGCAAGAAGCTCTGGACCGAGAACGGACAGGGCGACCGTGTGCGCATCTATGAGGCCTCTGACGGCGTGGAGGAGGCCAACTATGTCGCAAACCGCATCCTGACGGATTCCCACGGCCGGAATTACGGCGATTTCGCCGTGCTCTACCGCATGAACGCGCAGTCGAACGCACTGGAATATGCCTTCAAGCGCAACGGCATCCCCTACCGCATCATCGGCGGCACGCGCTTCTTCGACCGCGCGGAGGTCAAGGACATGCTGGCCTATCTCTGCCTCATCAACAACCGTGCGGACGACCTGCGCCTTCGCCGTATCATCAATCAGCCGCCGCGCGGCATCGGCGGCAAAACGCTCGAGGTCATCGAGCGCCAGAGCGCGGCGGAGGGCCGCCCGCTGTATTCCGTGCTGTGCAATGCGCGCTCCTACCCTGCGCTTGAGCGGGCCGAGGGCAAGCTGCAGCAGTTCGCGGAGCTGATCGAGTCGTGCGCGGAGCTTTCCCGCACGATGCCGCTGCCGGAATTCTATGACGAGCTGCTCATCCGCACGGGCTACGCCGCCATGCTCGAGCAGAAGGGCGATGTGGAGAGCCGCACCCGTCTCGAGAACGTGCGCGAGCTGCGTTCCTCCATCCTGACGTATCTGGAGAATGCGGATGCGCCGAGCCTCAGCGGCTTTCTGGAGGAGATCGCGCTCTATACCGACATCGAGCAGTATGACCGCACGGCGGACGCCGTCGTCATGATGACGGTGCACTCGGCCAAGGGCCTGGAATTCCCGGAGGTCTATCTTGTCGGCGCGGAGGACGGCCTGTTCCCGAGCGCCCGCGCCATCGGCGAGCCGGAGGAGATGGAGGAGGAGCGCCGCCTGTGCTATGTGGCTATCACGCGCGCCAAGCGCCGCCTGACCATCACCTGCGCGCACCAGCGCATGCTCTACGGCCGCACAACGGTCAGCCGTCCGTCCCGCTTCCTTGCGGAGATCCCGGAGGAGCTTGTCGAGCGCAAGCAGCACACGCAGCCGCGCTTCGTGCAGCAGGCCAAGCCGCGCCCGCGCCCGACCATGCCCCACAGCGACACGCTCGGCTCGCACCATGCATCCGGACCTGTGATCGACTTCCGCAAGGGCGACACGGTCGAGCACGACGTCTTCGGCCGCGGCCTTGTGCTGTCCGTCCTGCCGACGGGCAATGACAAAATGCTCGAAATCGCCTTTGACCAGATCGGCACGAAGCGCCTGATGGCGAACTTCGCCGCCTCCCGCATGCGGAAGCTGTAAGGAGCATACCCCGCCCGCGCCCCGCATAAGCTGCAGGGGGTGGTGGGCAGAATGACATTTGTGCAGCGGAACCGCCTGCGCGCGGCGCTTGCCGTGCTGCTGGCGGCGGTCTCGGTCCTTGTGCTGCTGACGCGGCTTCACTATGCGCCCGTGCTGGCGCAGCTGGCGGCGCTGCAGCTGGATAATCAGGCCTCGGCGGCCATCAACGACGCCGTGCAGGACACGCTCACGGCGGAGGAGATCACCTATGACAAGCTCGTCGAGCTGGAGAAGGATACGCAGGGCAATGTCACGGCCGTGCGGTCGAACGTGGCGGGGCTGAACCGCTTCCGCACGGCGCTGACGGCCCGGATCGACGAAAATCTCGCGGACCTGTCCGTTGAGGAGCTTGGCATCCCGGTCGGGAGCGTCGTGCTGCCGGAGCTGTTTTCCGGCATGGGGCCGCGGCTGGTCGTGCGCGTGCTGGCCGTGCGGACCTCGGACGCCGCGTTCCGGAACCGCTTCAGCACGGTCGGGATCAACCAGACACTGCACCAGATTTTTATCGATATTCACGTTACGGTCACGATCCTGTCGCTGGCCGGTACGCAGGAGCTCGCCGTCGATGTGACCGTCCTTGCGGCGGAGACCGTCATCGTCGGCAATGTGCCGTCCACCTACATCGGGCTGGGCGGCCCGGAGGAGGAAGGAACATGAACCCACGCGAAGAGATCGCGCACCTGACCGAGGTGCTGGAGCGGGCGAACCATCAGTACTATGTGCTCGATGCGCCCGAGATGGAGGATTATGAATATGACCGGCTGCTGCGGCGGCTGGAGGAGCTGGAGGCCGCGCATCCGGAGCTGGCATCGCCGCTCTCGCCCACGCGCCGGGTCGGCGGCGAGGCGCTGAGCAAGTTTGAAAAGGTCGAGCACGCCGTGCCGCTCGAGAGTCTGCAGGACGTGTTCTCGCCGGACGAGGTCCGCGAATTTGACGGCCGGGTGCGCGAGAGCGTGCCGGACGCCGTCTACAGCGTCGAGCCGAAGGTCGACGGCCTGTCCGTTGCGCTGGAGTATGTGGACGGCGCGTTCGTCCGCGGTGCAACGCGCGGCGACGGCCGCATCGGCGAGGACGTGACGGAGAATCTCAAGACGATCCGCTCCATTCCCATGCATCTGGACGGCGCGCCGCACCGTCTCATCGTCCGCGGCGAGGTCTTCATGCCCCGCGCGGTCTTCGCGCAGCTCAACGAGGCGCGCGAGGAGGAGGGCAAGCCGCTGTTTGCCAATCCACGCAATGCCGCAGCGGGCAGCCTGCGCCAGCTCGATCCCGCCGTGGCGGCGGAGCGGAGGCTGGATATTCTCATCTTTAACCTCCAGCTTGCCGAGGGGCGGGAGTTCACGTCGCATATCGAGACGCTGGAATTCCTGCAGGCGCTGCGCTTTCATGTTATCCCGCACACGCGCTGCGCCACGGCGGATGAGGCCCTGCGGCGCATTGCCGGGATCGGCGAGACACGCGACGGCTTTGCCTTTGACATCGACGGCGCGGTGGTCAAGCTCGACAGCCTGCCGCAGCGCGCGCAGCTCGGCAGCACGGCAAAATTCCCGCGCTGGGCCTGCGCCTATAAATATCCGCCCGAAATTCGTGAGACCCTTGTGGAGGACATCGTCGTGCAGGTCGGGCGGACCGGCGTCCTGACGCCGCGCGCTGTCGTCAGCCCCGTCCGGCTGGCGGGCACAACGGTCACAAGCGCAACACTCCACAATCAGGACTTCATTTCCGAAAAGGATATCCGCATCGGCGACACCGTCACCATCCGCAAGGCGGGCGAGATCATCCCGGAAATTCTTGCGGTCGTGCCGGAGAAGCGCCCGCAGGACGCCGTGCCGTTCCGTCTGCCGTCCGTGTGCCCCGTCTGCGGCGCGCCGGTCGAGCGGGACCCGGACGGCGCTGCCGTGCGCTGCACGGGTGCGGAATGTCCGGCCCAGCTCAGCCGCAACATCGCGCATTTTGTTTCGCGCGGCGCCATGGATATCGAGGGCCTCGGCGAGGCCATTGTGGACCAGCTCATCGCGGGCGGCCACATCCATTCTCCGGCGGATATCTACTACCTGCAGCTGGATGACCTGAAGAGCCTCTGGAAGAGCGGCACGCGCGCTGCGCAAAAGCTGCTGGACTCCATCGCGGCCAGCCGCAGCGCCGATCTCAGCCGCCTGATCTATGCGCTCGGCATCCGGCAGGTCGGCGAAAAGGCCGCCAAGGTGCTTGCGCGCACGTTTGGCTCCATGGACGCGCTCATGCAGGCGGACGAGGCCGCGCTCACGCAGGTCAGCGACATCGGGGCCATCACGGCACAGAGCATCGTGTCGTGGTTTGCAAGCCCGCAGTCGCAGCACATGCTGCGCCGCCTGCGCGAGGCAGGCGTGAATTTTGAGAGCACGGCCGCGCCGGCGGACGACCGCTTTGCGGGCATGACATTCGTGCTCACGGGCGCTCTGTCGCTGTTCACGCGCGACGAGGCCACGGAAAAGATCGAGGCGCACGGCGGCAAGGCCTCCGGCTCCGTCTCGAAGAAGACGACGTATGTCGTGGCAGGCGAGAATGCGGGCAGCAAGCTGCGCAAGGCAGGCGAGCTTGGGATCCCTGTTCTGACGGAGCAGCAGTTCCTCGATATGCTGCAGGAATAAAACAGCTTGTCAAAAAATCCCTTCGGGCTTTTCCGCCAAGCTGACCCTGACGGTTTCCTTTTCCACTTTTCTTCCCGGCGTAATTTTCGGCTGGGCAGGTTTTTGACAGTCTGAAAAACACATGACGCCCCCGTGCCGCATAGGATAGAGCACGGGGGCGTATAATTTTTCCGGCCCCGTGGGACAATATGATTACCCGCGGTACTTAGAGGAAGCTCTGCATAGATCAGCTGCGGCGGATGCCGGATATTTTTCGTCAATCCATCGGTATGAAAAACTTGAAATATTGCGCAGCCGTTGGCGGCTTTGCCGCCTTACGGATGCGGCATGCCCCTTGCGGGTACACAAAGTATTCCTGCGTTTTCCATACCTTGACTTGCCAAAAAATCTCTCGCCATCCACTCTTGCTGATCTAAGCAGAGCTTCCTGAAAGCAATCTGTGTAACGGGTGATATTTTTCTCGGAGCGTGAAACGGAAATGGATATGACTGTCAAGCGTGGCGATATTTTCTATGCCGATCTCAGTCCGGTCGTCGGCAGTGAGCAGGGGGGCACGCGGCCCGTGCTCATCGTGCAGAACGACATGGGGAACCGGCATTCTCCCACGGTGATCGCGGCGGCGATCACGAGCCAGATGAACAAGGCAAAGCTGCCGACGCACATTGAGCTGACCGGCCGGAACGTCGGCCTGACGAAGGACTCCGTCGTGCTGCTCGAGCAGATCCGCACCATTGACAAGCGCCGCCTGCGCGAGCACATGGGCAGGCTCGATGCGGCCATGATGAATCAGGTCGACAACGCCATTGCGGTCAGCTTTGGCCTGCCGAAGGGCGAAACGGAATGATGCGCCACCCTCCCGCATAGACTGTGCGGGAGGGATTTTTGATGATGGAATTGAGCGTTTGGGAGCAGGGCGAGCAGATCGGTACCGTAACGGCGCAGCAGGAGGGCCTGTTCTATATTTTTATCTGCAAAATTTCCAAGCATGCGGAACAACTGCGCCGCATTTACGTCATATCTAAATGGAGAGTGGAGTATCTCGGCATTCCGTATCCGCGCCGTGAGGGCGCAGAGCTGCAGGCCTGCATCCCGGTGTCACATTTTCCGGACGGGCTGACGGCCGCTGCGGCGGCTGCCATGCCGCGCGGCGCGTGGCTCCCGTGGTGCGGCGAGGCGGACGGCGTTCCCATCCGCAACGGCCTGCTCAAGCAGCTGGAGGACGGCTATGCGCTTGCCCTGCTGCCCGAAGAGGCGCAGCAGCTCCCGCAATGGCTGCCGCAGGCGGCGGAGCAGGAGCTTATGGGCCGGGCGCGGCTGGTGTTCCGGCTCGATGCGGCGGGATGCATGCCCTCCATAGAAATGACAGAAAACGGAGGAAGTACCGATGAAGCGCAGAATTTTAGCGATCCTTCTGCTGGCAGCGTGCCTTCTGACGCTGCTCCCGGCGACGGCGATGGCCGTCCCGGAGACGGAGACCCGCTCGAAGGGCGGCAAGCTGATCGCCCTGACATTTGACGACGGGCCTGGACCCTATACGCGCCGCCTGCTCGAGGGGCTGGCAAAGCGCGGCGTCAAGGCGACGTTCTTCATGCTCGGCCAGCAGGCCGAAAACTACGATGTGACGGCCGGCCTCGTCCGCGACGCGGGCCATCAGATCGCCTCGCATACATACGATCACCCGCAGCTGAGCAAAAAGACGGACTCGCAGGTGAGGTGGCAGATCAGCCATACGGCCGATATTCTCAACCGCATCACGGGCTATGGCACGCATTATCTTGTGCGCCCGCCCTACGGCGATTATAATTCCCGCGTGCTGTCGCTGCTGGACAATCCGGCCATTCTCTGGTCCGTCGATCCGCTGGACTGGAAGTACCGCAATGCCGACACCGTCTGCACGAACATCGTCAACGGAGCACATGACGGCGCGATCGTGCTGGCGCACGACATCCATTCCACCACGGTGGACGGCGTCCTGATGGCCATTGACAAGCTGCAGGCCAAGGGCTATGAATTCGTTACGGTGAACGAGCTGTTCCGTCGCCGCGGCGTCTCGCTGGAGAAGGGCCACACCTACAGCTCCTGCAAGCCGACCGGAACGGATCTCGGCCCCGTAAATGCACCGACCGTCACGGAGGCGGGCGGAAAGGTCACCATCACGGCCGACAAGGGCGCAGTGATCTACTATACGCTCGACGGCTCCTCGCCGCTGGCCTCCGGCCGGGTTTATTCCGGTCCCATTGAGGCAAAGGCAGGCCAGACCCTTCGCGCTGTGGCCGCCTTTAATCTGAATGGCAGTGCCAGCGCTGAGACCTCGGTCCAGGTGCGCGGCATTACGCTGAAGGAGCCGACCGTCAGGGCTCTGAACGGCAAGGTCATGATCTCCAATCCGAATCCGAATTCCGAGCTGCGCTACACGCTCGACGGCTCTGTTCCGACGGAGCGCTCGGCGGTTTACCCTTCCTCCGGTTTGGAATTTTTTACCGGAATTCTGCGCTATCGCGTGTTTGCAAAGGAGGGATGTGGCCAGACGTACACGCTCTATCTGAGCAAGTCCGGCCATCTCTTTCGCGACGTGCCCACAAATTCCTGGTATTTCGAAAGCATTGACCGGGCAGTCTCTCTGGATCTTCTTAAAGGCGTGGGAGACTTTGCGTATGAACCGGATGGAGGCCTGAACCGCGCCATGTTCGTTACGATGCTGGCGCGTGCCGTCGGCGAGAGCCTCCCGGACAGCGCAGCGGGCTTTTCCGACGTGAAGGGCGGCCAATGGTACACGGCAGCGATGAGCTGGGCCCTGCGGAAAAATCTGATCCGCGGCTATGAGGATGGCTCCTATCGCCCCGAGGCGCTCATCACGCGCGAGGAGATGTGCGTCATTCTCGACCGCCTTATGCAGCAGCGCGGCGAGACGCTCCACACCGGAAAGCTGAGCTTTGCCGACACGGCGTCCATTTCCGTCTGGGCGCGAGACAGCGTCGCGCGCATGACGGCCCTCGGCCTTATCCGCGGCGCGGAGAACAACCGCTTCTTCCCGCAGCGCACGACCACGCGCGCCGAGGCTGCGACGGTCATGCTCCGCATCTACGACCATCTGCACTGAAACACAAAGTGCCCCTGCCATGCTTTCGGCGTGGCAGGGGCATTATTGTGCTTTAGACCATCTCTTCGGGATGGAACAGAGCGTCGAACTGCTCGCCGGTCAGGCAGCCAAGGCGCAGGCATGCCTCGCGGAGCGTCAGGTCTTCCCGGTGGGCGAGCTTTGCAGTCTCGGCAGCCGCTTCATAGCCGATCGTGGGGCTGAGCGCCGTGACGAGCATGAGGGAGCGGCGGAGATTTTCCGCCATTTTCTCGCGGTTGGCGCGGATGCCGTCGGCGCAGCGCAGGCGGAACGAGCGCATGCCCTCGGCCAGCAGCCGCGCGGACTGCAGGAATTCGTGCGCCAGAACGGGCAGGAAGACGTTCAGCTCGAAATTGCCCTGCGAGGCCGCAAAGCCGATCCCGGCTCCGTTCGCCATGACCTGCACGGCGATCATCGTCAGCGCCTCGCACTGCGTCGGGTTGACCTTGCCGGGCATGATGGACGAACCGGGCTCGTTCTCCGGCAGGAACAGTTCACCGAGGCCGTTGCGTGGGCCGGAGCCGAGCCAGCGGATATCGTTTGCCAGCTTCATCAGGTCGCCTGCCAGCGCCTGCAGCGCGCCGTGGGCGAAGACCAGCTCGTCGCGGGAGGTGAGGGCGTGGAACTTGTTCGGGGCGCTGCGGAAGCTCTTGCCCGTCAGGCGGCTGATCTCCGCAGCGACCTCTTCGGCAAAGCCTGCGGGGGCGTTCAGCCCCGTGCCGACGGCCGTGCCGCCCAGCGCAAGCTCCCGCAGCGGCGGAAGCGCCAGCCGGATCAGCTCCGCATCGCGCTCGAGGCTGCTGCGCCAGCCGGAGATCTCCTGCGGGAACGAAATGGGCGTGGCATCCTGCAAATGGGTGCGCCCGGCCTTGATGACGCCCTCATTTTCGGCCTCGAGGCGCTTGAGAGAGTCGATCAGCTCCGTCAGCGCGGGCAGGACGCCGTCCTCGAGCGCGCAGACAGCCGCAATATGCAGGGCCGTGGGGAACGTGTCGTTCGAGGACTGCGAGCGGTTGACGTCATCATTCGGGTGCAGCAGCCGCCTGCCCGCCAGCTCATTGCCGCGGTTCGCGATGACCTCGTTTACGTTCATGTTCGTCTGCGTGCCGGAGCCGGTCTGCCAGACGACAAGCGGAAAGTGGTCTGCCAGCTTTCCGGAGATAATTTCATCGGCTGCGGCGCAGATGGCGCCGCATTTTTCGGCCGTCATGGCCGTGGGGCACAGGCGGGCGTTCGTTATGGCGGCCGCCTTTTTCAGGATGCCGAATGCGTGGATGATCTCCGGCGGCATGGGCTCGCGGCCCTGCCCGATCGGGAAGTTTTCAAAGCTGCGCTGCGTCTGCGCGCCCCAATAGCGGTCCGCAGACACGCGGACGTCGCCCATGGAGTCGTGCTCCATGCGATATTCCATATCCTTCACCTCAGAAGCGGGCCGTGTGCCCGCATTTTTTCTGCCGATACCATATCATCCCCGCCGCGCCGTGTCAAGTGCGGAGAAATGGGAAAAAGTGTTCCCCGCAGCCATGCGGCTGCGGGGAACGGAAGGTGGGGTGAAACGGTTAGCTTATGTGTTTGCCTTGACGTAGCGCATGAGGATGGCAGCCGCCTGCTCGCGGGCCGCAAGGCCCTGCGGGGCAAGATAGGTGCCGTCCGCTTCCTTCGAGCCGGTAACGAGGCCCGTGGAAACGGCCCATGCCATGGCGTCTCTGGCGTAGGTGCTGACGCTTTCGGCATCGGGATAGCCGCTCAGCACGTCTGCCTCGGGCGCTTCAGCCTTGGCATAGCGGAAGAAGATCGCAGCCAGCTGCTCACGGGTGACCGGCTCGGACGGGGCGAACTTGTTGCCGCCGACGCCGTTGACGATGCCGTTTGCGGCGGCCCAGGCGATCGCATCGGAGTACCACTGGCCGTCATCCACATCCGCAAAGCCGGACGGAGCGTCGACAGCCGGGCTGCCCGCCATGCGGTAGAGCACAGTGACGAGCATGGCGCGCGTCAGGGTGTCCTTCGGTGCAAACGTCGTAGAGGTCGTGCCGACCATGAGGCCGTTCTCGATCACGAAGCAGATGCCTTCCTTCGCCCAATCCGTCGGGATGTCGGTGTAGGCAGCGCACTTGTGGCCGAGGGCCGGGGTCTCGCTGTCCACATAGCTGTCGCCGCAGCGGCTGCAGGTGTGGGTCGTATAGCCGCCCTCGTCGAGCGTCGGAGCCGTCACGACGGCCTGATAATCATGGCCGAGAGGGGCGGTGATCTCCGTGATGACGCTGTAGTCGCAGTGCTTGCAGGACTCGCGGACAAAGCCGTAGCCGAGGCAGGTGGCCGGGACGGTCTCTGTCTCGCAGTCATGGCCGGCAGCGTCCACATAGTCCGCAACATAGCTGTCGCCGCAGACGGAGCAGGTGTAGGTGGTGTAGCCCATCTTGTCGCAGGTCGGGGCGGTCACAACGGCTTCGTAGCTGTGCGCGACCGTCGGGATGGCCTCGGTGTAGGACTTGCCGCACTCGCTGCAGGTGAAGGTCTTCACGCCTTCCTCGGTACAGGTCGGTTCCTTCGTGACGACGGCTGTGTAGGTGTGTTCGAGCGCATCGGTGTAGCTGCCGACATAGCTGTCACCGCAGACAGAGCAGGTATAGGTCGTGTAGCCCATCTTGTCGCAGGTCGGGGCAGTCACGACGGCTTCATAGCTGTGGCCGGTGGCCGGGACGATGGAATCGACGTAGCTGTCGCCGCAGACGGAGCAGGTATGTGTGGTGTAACCGTTGTTCGTGCAGGTCGGAGCCGTCACAACGGCTTCGTAGGTGTGGTCCGCCTTTGCCAGAGCAACGTCATAGCTGTCACCGCAGTGCGAGCAGGTGAAGGTCTTCACGCCCTCTGCCGTGCAGGTCGGCACGCGGGTGATCTGCCAGACATAGTCATGGCCGGTGGCCGGAACGATGGTGTCGATGTAGCTGTCGCCGCAGACGGAGCAGGTATGCGTGGTGTAACCGGCGGCGGTGCAGGTCGGGGCAGTGACGGTATCCTCATAGCTGTGGCCGGTAGCCGGAACAATGGAATCAACGTAGCTGTGGCCGCAGACGCTGCACAGATGCGTGGTATAACCGGCGGCAGTGCAGGTCGGGGCAGTCACGGTGAGCGTGTACTGATGACCGGCAGCGTCGACATAGTTGTCGCGGTAGCTGTCGCCGCAGACGGAGCAGACGTGGTTCGTGTAGCCGTCCTTCTCGCAGGTCGGGGCAACGACCGATTCCTCGTAGCTGTGGCCGTTGGCCGGGACAAAGTCGGCCTTGACGGTCTCGCCGCAGGCGGTGCAGGTGTAGATCGTGTAGCCCTGCTCGGTGCAGGTCGGGGCGACAACGGTCGTCTTCTCCAGCGTATGCTCGCTCTGGCCCTCAGCCAGCTTCTGCCAGACAAGGATGGGATAGCCGCCGTTGACCTTCTGCATGCAGGTGCCGTCAGCCTTGAAGGAAGCGCCGAGCTTCGTGACGAAGCCGGAGGCTTTCATGGCCTCCGCCGACATCTCTACAAAGACGGACGGATCATGCATCGTGGAATAGACCATCATGCCGAGGCCTTCGAGGCCGCAGGCGCGGTAGTAGACGTCTTTCACTTCAAGGTAGCTGCCCTCGGAGTAGTCCGCGTGCATGACGCCGATGGCAGCGCCGGGGTTACCGGCTGTCTTCAGACCGAGGTCGGTCACGGTGCCGGTGTTGTAGCAGTTGTGAACGTAGCTCTGCTCATAGACTCTCGAGGAGCTGGCGTCGAGCTTGCCGACAAGACCGCCGATGCCGCAGTAGTACTTGTCACTGTGGCCGGTGATCGCGCCGGAGTTGTAGCTGTCGACGATGTAGCTCGGGCCATTCGTGGCATCGGAGCTGCTGCCGACCGAGCCGACGAGGCCGCCGACATAGCAGTCGCCGGTGACGGCGCCGCTGTTGTAGGAGCGAGTGATGGAGGAACCATAGCGGATCTCTGCGAACAGGCCACCGATGGCCTGCTTGCCCGTGCCGTAGGCAATGAGGCCGATGGCGCCGGTGTTGCAGGAGTCAACGACCTTCGTGGATTTGACCTCAGCGCCGAGACCACCGATCTTTGTGCGGCCGGTGATCGCACCGTTGTTCGCGCAGGCGGTGTAGGTCGTCGTCTCACTCTTGGGCACGAAGCCGGAGACGTAGTCGCCGTCAGAGGTCACGGTGCCGTTGTTGACACAGCGCAGGAAGTCTGCATTCGTCACAGTACCCGCAAAGCCGCCGACATAGCTCCAGGGATAGGGAGCCGTGCCCTGCTTGGCCGTAACGGCAACGTCCACGGTCACATCCGTGAAGGAGACATATCCTGCACCGCCGACAAGGCCGCCGGAGTAAGCATAGGAGTTGCGGTAGTTTTCGGTGATGTTCAGCTTGCCGGTGAGCGTCAGGTTTTTGATCTCTGCCTTCTTGTCGGCCGTGCCCTTGACATAGCCGAAGAGGCCGAGGTACGGAGCGCCGATTGACTTGTCATCGGAATCGAAGGTGATGCTCATGCCGGTGATGCTGTGGCCGTCACCGTCGAAGCTGCCGGTGAACGGCTGCTTCAGGGAGCCGATCGGGGTCCAGCTTTCAACGCTCGTCAGGTCGATGTTGGCCGTCAGCTTGCCGCTGATGCCGGTCTCACCGCTGTTGACCTTGCTCGCGAACCAAAGCAGCTGGCTGGCGTTGCCGATGAGGTAGACACCGTCTTCATCCTGGCTGGGCAGGACGTCGAGCTCGAGCTTGGCCGTCTTCGTCTTCAGGCCGTAGTTGGCGCTGTCGAAGCCGTAGGTGTAAGAGAGGATGATGGAGGTCTGACCCTGCTCGATGGGGCCTTCCTGCCAGGTCACATAGTTCGTGATATCCCGCTCGAGACCGTTGGCCAGCTTGGCAACGACCTTCATGCCGGAGGCATCGAACGTCTCGCCGGCCTTATAGGTCATCTTCTCCGGGTTTTCCGTGACCTCAATGGACAGAATCTTCGAGGTGATGGCCATCATGTAGCAGGAGTCGTTCTTGTAGTAGATCGTGCCGGTGCTGTCTGCGATGGTGGAGCAGATACAGTACTGTGCCAGCGGAGCCTGCGGCGTGAAGATCTCGCTGTAGCCGGAATCCGTGGCCGTCTTCGGCTCAGTCTGGCCCGGGCGATCCATCAGGACGGAAATGCCGCCGGGGGTATAGTTGTAGGGGAGGTAGATGAAGACATAGCCGTCGCCCGCGCCGTCGCCGTCGAAGTCCTTGTCGACATAGGCCGTGGAGACCATGGCCGAGGTCTGCGGATAGCCGATGATGCCGTAGGAATAGGCATAGCTCATTTCGCCAGTTGCAGTATCCAGATCAATGACCTCGATGCAGTGGCCGCCGTTCTGGGAGAACTGGCCCTTGCTGCCGGAAACGCCGAGGTAGATGCGCCCGTTGTAGACGGACGGCGTGCAAGTGGACATGATGGCACCGGGCTTTTCCTCACTGGTGTAGCCCTCGGCGTCCTTGAGCGCCAGAGACTTGAAGTCCGTGATCTTGCCGGTTTCCCAGTCGATGGCGGCATTGTAGATGTAGCCGCCCTTGGACGTGAAGAACACGCGGTCAGAATCCGGGTCGTGGGAAACGTTGGAGCGGATATCACCCTTGCAGCCGTAGTGGGAGTCGAGCAGCTTGCCTGTCAGGCGGTCGAAGACCAGCAGGGCGGAGGTGTTGATATAGTCACCCTCGCCGGAGCCGTCGTCCGTGCCGACGATGCAGAGGTTATCCGTCACATAAGCGCCTGCCCAGTAAAAGCCGCCGACGCAGGCATAGGACCAGGAGGCGAGCTTGGCTTCATCCGTCTTCATCGGGTCCTCGTCCGTCACGGAGATGGCAACGAAGTTGCCGGGCTTGCTCTCGCCGTTCCAGAAGCCGACATAGATGTAGCCGTCGTGGTATGTCGGGGAGGTATTGGGCTGGCCGCCGAGCGGATCGGTGTAGATCCACAGGGATTCGAGCGTCTTGGCGTTGAAGGCCTGGATCTTGCCGCCGGACAGGCCGACAAAGATCATGCCGTCGGCATAGGTTGCCGGGTTGATGGAGAAGCTGGAGGTACCTGCCATCGTGCCCTCTGCGAGCACCTTGCCGGTGTTGACGTCGAGGCGCTTGATGGTGCTGCCGGTGTAGGTGATGAGGTCACCGTCCACCAGAATGGGGGAGCCGGGAGCGGCCGCCCAGCCTGTGCCGTACTTCGCAGCCCACAGCAGCTCACTGTCCTCACTTGTGTAGGGCGTGGGGGCGTTCGTGATGCCAAGGTGATTGCTGCCGTTGCGGAAGTTAGGCCATTCGGCGGGGAGATCCTTGACAAGGGTCGTGTTCTCTTCGGCTGCGGTCAGCGTGATCTTGAGCACTGGCTCGGCCGCGCTGGCAGTCAGGCTGCCCGACTTGCCGACATAGCCCTTCGCCGTTGCGACGTAGGTGTAGGCCGCGCCGTCCATCAGGGCATAATCGCCGTTTTCATCCGGATAGATGCTGGTGTTGAACGAATCATACAGGACCAGCAGGGCGTTCTCCGGGTCAAGCTCTGCACGCACCTTGCAGATGGCGTGCTTCGTTGCCTTGACGGTGTAGGAGGTCGACAGGCCGTCCGCATTGGAGACGACGACGGTCATGACGTTCTCGCCGTCCTGCAGGGTCCATTCGCCGGACTCCGCGCCGTTGTAGGTCACGGTGTAGCCGTCCTGATATGGCGTGGCGCTGAGCGTGATGGAATCTGCCGTCGTGTCGATGGTGTATTCCGCCGTGCGGTGCGAGAACGTCTCGTTCATGCGCGCGCCGGTCACGTTCAGGGCAGACAGGGTCGGAGTGCGGAACGAGGTGAGCGTGTAGGTCTGCGTATTGCCGTCAACGCCGACCGTCAGGGTGACGGTGTTCGGCTTGGCATCGCGGCTGAAGTTCGCCAGGCTCTGGCCGGAGGTCTTGCCGGACGTAATGGCCGTGGACTGGGTTTTGCCGTTATACAGATTCGTCCACTCGGCCTTGATGGTGGAGCCTTCCGGGGCATTTTCGGACAGCGTGGCCCACAGGAAGGCGCTGAAGCCGTCCGCATCGGGGACTGCAACCTGATATTCGGCCGTCTTACCGTCGAATTCCGGCGTGAAGGCATAGTCACCGGAACCGTTATAAGCGGTCAGACGGAGCGCGGACAGGTAGGCGATCTTCTCACCGCAGCGGCTGCAGATGCCGTCTTCGCCGACATTGTGGCCGAGAGCCGGAATCTCTTCCGCCTTCGTCTCGCCGCAGGCCGTGCAGGTGTAGGTCTTGGAACCGGCCTCGGTGCAGGTCGCGTCGACCGTTGCGGTCACTTTAAACGTGTGCTCGCTCTGGCCTTCGCCCAGCTGCTGCCAGGTGAGGACGGGGTAGCCGCTGTTGACCTTCTGCATGCAGGTGCCGTCAGCCTTGAAGGAAGCGCCGAGCTTCGTGACGAAGTCGGAGGCCTTCATGGCCTCTGCCGTCATCTCTGCGAAGACGGACGGATCGTGCATTGTGGAATAGTTCATCTTGCCGAGACCTTCGAGGCCGCAGGCGAGGTAGTAGACGTTTTCCACTTCGAGGTAGCTGTCCGTGGAATAATCCGCATGCATCAGACCGATCGCCGCACCGGCGTTGATCGTCTTCAGACCAAGGTCGGTCACGGTGCCGACATTGTAGCAGTTGTGAACGTAGCTCTGCTCATAGGTTCTCGAGGAGCTGGCGTCGAGCTTGCCGACCAGACCGCCGATGCCGCAGTAGTTCTTGTCGCTGTGGCCGGTGATCGAGCCGGAGTTGTAGCTGTCGACGATGTAGCTCGGGCCGTTCGCGGCGTCGGAGCCGCTGCCGACCGAGCCGACGAGACCGCCGACATAGCAGTCGCCGGTGACGGCACCGGTGTTATAGCAGCGCGTAAGCGTCGAGCCGTAGCCCATCTCGCCAAACAGACCGCCGATGCCCTGATTGCCGCCGTTGTAGGCTGCAAGGCCGATCGTGCCGGTGTTGTAGGAGTCGACCGTCTTCGTGGACTTTACGGCGCCGCCAAAGCCGCCGATCTTCGTGCGGCCGGTGATCGCACCGTTGTTCACGCAGGAGGTGTAGGTCGTCGTCTCACTCTTGGCCGCGAAGCCGGAGACATAGTCGCCGTCCGTGGTCACGGTGCCGTTGTTGACGCAGCGCAGGAAGTCTGCATTCTTCACCGTACCGGCAAAGCCGCCGACATAGCTCCACGGATAGGGGGCAGAGCCCTTCTTCGCGGTGACGGCAACGTTCGTCGTGATATCGGTGAAGGAAACATATTCCGCACCGCCAACGAGGCCGCCGGAGTAAGCGAAGGAGTTGCGGTAGTTTTCGGTGATGTCCAGCTTGCCGGAGAGCATCAGGTTCTTGATCTCCGCCTTCTTGTCGGCCGTGCCCTTGACATAGCCGAAGAGGCCGAGGTACGGAGCGCCGACAGATTTGTCATTGGAATCGAAGGTGATGCTCATGCCGGTGATGCTGTGGCCGTCGCCGTCAAAGCTGCCGGTGAACGGCTGCTTCTGGGAGCCCATCGGGGTCCACGCTTCGGTCAGCTCGATATTGGCAGTCAGCTTGCCGCTGATGGCGGTATCGCCGCCGTTGACCTTCGCTGCGAACCACTGCAGCTGCTTCTCGCTGGCGATGCCGTAGACGCCGCTTTCGTCCTGCGTGGGGATCGCGGGGTCCTTTTCACCGCAGCGGATGCAGGCACCGTCTGCGCCGAAGGTGTGGCCGAGGGCCGGAAGCTCTTCCGTGCGGGTCTCGCCGTGCACGCTGCAGGAGAACGTCTTGACACCGGCCGTCGTGCAGGTGGGCTCCGTCGTGACGACGCCTTCGTCCCACTGGCAGGGCTGAGGTACCTCGCTCGTGAGAACGACCTTCGCCGTTGCGGGGGCGTAGCAGGCGTCCCCCGTGCCGTAGTTCGGGTCATAGCCCAGCAGGTAATAGGTACCGGCCTTCAGCGAGGCCGTGTCGAGCGTGTAGCTGCTGCCTTCGCTCGTAAGCTCCTGCTGCTGTTCCCAGTTTTCATTGTAGAGCTTCACATTGAGACCGGTGATCGGCTCAAAGGACTCCGTGCCGCCGTCGGACACGGACTTGGTGTCATACTTCTGCGTTTCGAATGTGATCTTTTCACCGACCTTGGCGGTGTAGTCGTCCTTGTCAAAGCGGGCGAATGCGCCGTAGGTCCAGAAGCTCCAGTTGGAGAACATGGCCAGATCGATCGTGTCGTTGTCGGACAGCAGAATGTAGTCTGCCGTGGAGCCCCAGCCCGCAGACATCAGGGGATAGACGTGGTTGCGGTAGTACATGAGGTTCTCGTCATGGCCCCAGAAGTTCTGCATGTACATGGACGTGGCGCTGCCGGAGATGAGCAGCGCATTCAGCGTATCCTCATAGGAGCCGCCGAGCATGTCATTCACGCCTTCGCCGCTGCCGGTGAATTCCAGCAGGCCGGATGTGCCCTTGCCGCAGTCCTTCTCGGCCACGCCGAGGTAGTAGCGCTCGAGCATATAGATGTAGAGGTGCAGGAGCGTCGGGCGCTGCACGATCTCGTTGTCCGTATAGCTTCCGGAGCCGTTCTCCGTGTGGTAACGGTTAAAATCGTCCAGACCGTACAGGGACAGAGGGAAGTACGGGACCTTGACCTCCAGATGCGACAGGATGGTGCCGCCGTCGTCCTTGCCGATGATCGGTGCGCCGTCGCTCGAGATGGTCACATAGACGGTGACGGAGGCCTGGTCGGTCTCGTCATAGCCGTACTGGTTCTTGCCGCCGTCCTCCACAGCCTCGACCGTGATGGGAACGACAACCTCAGCACTGCCGCCGCCCGTGCAGGTAGCGGTAATGCCGATGCGGAATTCCCCTGCCTCGGCAGAGGTGAACTGCAGCGTATTGTCCTTGATATAGACCTTATCGCCGTAATCCGCCTTCAGCGCGAAGCTGAGAGCGTGCCCGTTCGGGTCGGTGAACACCGTTCCGAGCGGGAGCTGGTACAGCGCACCGACCTTGACGGGATCGGGCGCCGGGGTACTTACCGTGATGTCGCAGTTCGCCGCGAAGACCGCGGGGATCATCGACAGAAGCATGGCAAGCACCAGCAGGATGCTCAGGATTCTTTTCATGCTGTTTTCCTTTCTTTTGGGGAAGCCATTGAGGATACGATTAGTGGCTTCCCGATTTTATTTATCCTTAGACCGTGTTCGGTCCAAAAGATCAGCGCAAAGCCCAACGGGCGGGCCGCAAAAAAACAGCCTGACAGGAAACTACATGGGAGACATGGAGTTTTTGGCAAGCTGCTGCATCGTGGGGCGGGTCGGCGGCACCCGACCCGCCCACAGGAGGAGAACACCCGGTCAAACGCAGCGGGAACGCATCCGCTGCCCCGAATCGGGTACAAAAAAACGGCTGAAAGGATAGATAGACTATCCCCTCAACCGATTCGGGCAAAGTAATGCATCACAGTAGGTCTTCTGGGTCGCGCATCCGGGAGCAAAGCCCCCACGGCCGCTGCCCTGCCTTCTCAGGGTTCCCCAATGACCGGCTTTCGCCGACGGGCAGCGGACTCAACGCTCACAGCGACGGTTATCCCAGAGGCGCAGCGCGCCTCCCTCGGGGTATTATCCCCGTTCCCTTGTTTACCCGTATGCCTGACGGGGTCGCCCCGCGCCGTTGCGTACATACGGTCTCTGCAAGCAGAATATTCAGTTCCTGCCGCACGGACTTCGTGCGGACTACTTTGATTATAGACCATGCGGGCGCGCCTGTCAAGCACCGAAATCCGTATTTTTTTAGCGAATGCGAAAACACATCTCGGAACGGGCTTGACAAAAAAATCGGCCCTTGTTATACTGAGAGCAATGGAAGCTTCAAGTGCTTCCGCTGCCGTCCGGGCAGCGGGAGAGGATAGGGAACCGGGTGAGAATCCCGGACGGTACCGCCGCTGTATGCGCGGAGGCCGCGTGCAGGGCGAAAGCCGGTCATTGGGAAACCCTGAGAAGGCGCGCGCGGCCGTCGAGGCGTGAGTCAGAAGACCTGCTTGGGGAGGCTCTGCCCGCATGGTGCGGGAAACGGGGCATATTGTTGTGCGCAAATGCGGACGCTGCAACGATTGTTGCAGTGTCCTTTTTTTCTGGGGGTCGTGCCATGAGACGGAAAACAATCTGGGGCCGGGTCTGCACGGCCGTGCTGATCCTTTCGCTTCTGGCCGGTGCGGTGGCTGTCGTGTTTACGGGCGGACGGGTGCGCCCGCCCGATCCGCTGCCGGAGCAGGCGCAGGTCCTGCAGCCGGACCGACAGGAGCGCGGCGGCAGCGGCGGCACATCGGACGACGTGCCCCTCACGCAGTCCCCGGAGCCGACGGAGCCGTCCGAAGAGCCGGACGAGACGGAAACGGCCGAGCCATCCACGGAGCCGGACGAGCCGACGGATGCGACGTCCGCCACGCAGACGACACAGACGCCCGAGCCGAGCGAGGAGCCGACGCGCAGCACCGGCGGCGGAACGGAGCCGACGGAGGAGCCGGGTCCTGCCCCCACGGAGGCCCCGGGCCCCGAGGAGCCGCATATCGTGACGGACCTTGTCAGCCGCGTCTGGCGTTCCGGAGAGCTGGACGGCGATACGCTGCGATTTTATGCCTATGCTGCGGGCAGCGGAGACCTGAGCCTGCGGGTATATTATAAGGAGTCCGGCTCCACCGCAAACAACGGCACGCGCCTTCTGCCGGCGGACGACCGGAACTTCTCCGTCCGCCTTACCTTAAATCAGTCCTATACCTTCTCCTTATATTTATATCGCGACGGCCGCCGCGTCGGCGATGCCGCGGTATACCATATTTCCTACCGCGCAAGGCTCGCAGACGACGATCAGCCCGAGATCGGCGATGCGCCGCCCGTCATCACGACGAGCCGCGACGGCCGGACCGACCCCGTCTCCGTGCAGACGATGACGTTCGTCGTCTGGGCGAGGACGGGCACGGACGGTTCACCGATCTACACGAGCCATCTGCAGGTCTCGATGGACGGCGAGCTGCTGACGAACCCGACCGGCAGCGCCGCGTCCGGCTATGAATATGTGCTGCACTTCTCCGCGCCGCTCGTCGGCGATGAGCGGGAATACACGCTGCGCATCCTTGCGTGGGACGATGCCGGAAATTCCGCCATGCGCACCGTGAAGATCGTCTATCAGACGGTCTCGGAGGGCGACGACATCGGCGAGGCGACCATCCGCATCGACGCCACGACCGTCGGCCTCGGAATCGTCGACGAGGAGACCGTCCGCATCAAACAGGGCGACACGGCCGCGCAGACCGTGCTGCAGATGCTGGAGGACTGCGGCTATGAGGCAGGCTATGACGGCCTTGCGGAAAAGAACGGCGGTTTTTATCTCATGCGCCTGACGCGCGGCGACCTGCTGTATCGCGCGCAGGTGCCGGAGCGCCTCTGGACACTCATCCAGCGCGACGGCATCTCACTGACGGGCGCGCCCGGCCGCGACAGCCTCGGCCAGCACGACTACACCTGGGGCGCGGGCTGGATGTATGATGTCAACGGCTATTACCCCGGCAAGGGCCTGTCGGAATGGATGCTCGGCGACGGCGACGTGCTGACGCTGCGCTTCACGCTGGCCTGGGGCAAGGATATCGACGGCTTCGGCGCGACGGGCGGCGGCTACGGCGTGCTGTCCAGCTACTGCTATGTCTGGCGCGACGGGCAGGAGATCCCGCTCGGGCACGACTGGAAGGAGACGGCCCGCGTCGAGCCGACGGAGACGGAGGACGGCTATGCGGACTATGTCTGCACGAAGTGCGAAGAGACACGCCGCGACGTCCTGCCGAGGACCGGAACGGTCGACCCGACGGTTCCCACGGAGCCGACCGATCCGACCGATCCGACCGATCCGACCGATCCGACCGATCCCACAGAACCTGCCGACCCGACGGAGAACGAAAACGAGAGGAGCATGTTCCTTGAAACGAATGCGGAATATTCTGATCCTGCTGCTGTGCGCTGCACTGCTGGCGGGCTGCGGCGCAAGATCGGCGCCTGCAAAGGCACTCGAGGGCTGCCGGGCACTGCTCGGCGTGCGCGAGGGCTTCCTGGAGGACCGCGCAGCGGAGCTGGCGGGCAGCTCCATCGGAGACTGGCTTGCCATGGCGCTTTCGGCCTGCGGAGCGAACGAGAGCTATGACGCTTACCTTGCCGCACTGGAGCAGCATGTCACGGAGCGCTATGCCGAGCAGGGAACGCTTGATGCGCTCATGGCGACGGAGTATTCCCGCACGATCCTGACCGTCTCCATGCTCGGCGGCGACCCGAGCGCCTTCGGCACGCGGCCGGACGGCACGGCCATCGACCTGCTGAACGACGGCGTGTGGAATTTTGCGGGCGAGCTCGGCGCGCAGGGCCTCAACGGCCTGATCTTTGCCCTGCTGGCGGTCGATGCCGGGACCTATCCGGAGCCGGAGCGGGCGAAAAACACGCGCGCCGGGATCGTGGAGGCCATCCGCGCGGCGCAGGAGCCGGACGGCGGCTTCGGCCTCGTTTCCGGCGCCTCGGAGGCAGACCTGACGGCCATGGCCCTGCAGGCCCTTGCGCCCTACGGCCGGGACGAGACCGTGGAGCGGGCGCTTGCATGGCTGAAGGATCAAATGCAGCCGGACGGCACCTTCCTGGCCTACGGTGAGCCGAGCGCCGAGAGCTGCGCGCAGGTCCTCCTTGCGCTGGCTGCGCTCGGCATCGATCCGGAGCAGGAATTCGGCAGCGTGAACCCCGAAACAGGCCTTGCAGAATTCCGGAAGGCGGACGGGAGCTATGCGCATCTGCTGACGGACACGGAAGGAAATCTCATGGCGACGGAGCAGGCCATGCTGGCCCTCTGCGCGCTGGAGCGGCTGCCGGACGGCGGCTGCGTATACGAATCGAAATATCGGGAGGCGGCATGATGGAACAGAAACAATATGAGCTTGCGGCGCAGGTGCTCCGCGAGGTGCAGAAGGTCATCCTCGGCAAGCGGGAGATCGTGGAAAAGGTCCTGATGGCCGTGCTGGCGCAGGGCCATGTGCTGCTGGACGATGTGCCCGGCGTCGGCAAGACGACGCTGGCCATGGCCTTTGCGCGCGCGCTCGGGCTGGAGACCCGCCGCGTGCAGTTTACGCCGGATACGATGCCGTCGGATATTCTGGGCTTCTCCGTCTATGACAAGCAGGCGGGAGCCTTTTCCTACCAGCCGGGCGCGGTCATGACGAACCTGCTGCTGGCGGACGAGATCAACCGTACCTCCACCAAGACGCAGGCTGCCCTGCTGGAGGCTATGGAGGAGCGCCGCGTGACCGTCGACGGGAAGACGCATCCGCTGCCGCAGCCGTTTTTCGTGCTGGCGACGCAGAATCCCGTCGGCTCGGCCGGAACGCAGCTCCTGCCCCCGGCGCAGCTCGACCGCTTCCTGCTGTGCCTGAGCATGGGCTACCCCGACCGGGAAAGTCAGGTGGAGCTGATGAAGGAGCGCCACCACGCCGACCCGCTTGCGCAGGTGCGCCCCGTGACGGATGCCGCTGCGCTCTGCGGCCTGATGGATGCCGCCGCCATGACGTTTGTGGCGGACCCGGTCTATGATTATACGGCCCGCCTGCTTGAGGCCACGCGCTGCCATGAGAGCCTGCAGCTCGGCCTGAGCCCGCGCGCCGGTCTGGCCCTGTGCCGCGCGGCCAAGGCGCGCGCGTTCCTGCATGCGCGGGACTATGTCCTGCCGGAGGACGTCGCGGAGGCTGCGCCCGATGTCTGTGCCCACCGCCTTGTGCTCGCGCCGCGCGCCCGCCTGCATGACGAGACGGCGCGGTCGGTGCTTGCCGAAATTCTCGAGCGCGTCCCGCAGCCCGCGGTGCGCGAATTCAAAAGCTGATGCGGAAGCGGATGCTGCGCGCCTGGCTGCTGTGGCTGCTGGCGGCGGCCTGCTGTGCGCTGGCCTTTGCTTTTACCCATGCCGGGGCGGCGCTGGCCGCGCTCTGCGTGCCGGTGCTGGCGGCGCTGGCGGGATTCGTCGTGCTGCGGTGCAGCAGGCTGCCCGCGCTTTCGCTCCGGCTCCCGGCAGGCGGCCGGAAGGACGGCATGATCGCGGGCGAGATCGCGGCCTCCCGCCGTGCGCCAGGCCGCGTCCTGTGCCGCATCGAGGTGCGCAATGACCTGACGGGCGAAACAACGGAATTTTTCGCGGAGGAGCGCATCTCGTTCCGCGCCGAACACTGCGGCCGCCTGACGGTCCGCATCCGCAGGGCCTGGCTCCTCGGCCTGCCGGGCCTGTTTGCCCGAAAGATCCGGACGGACGCGGCGGCGCATGTCACGGTCCTGCCAGATACGTTCCCGGCCTCCGTCCATGTGACGATGCCGGAGGTGCAGAGCCCGGACAGCGACACCAGCAGCCCGGACCGCCGCGGAAGCGACCTGACGGAGCCGTTCCGCCTGCGCGAGTATGCGCCGGGCGACAGTCTTCGCCAGATCCACTGGAAGCTCTCGTCCAAGCTCGATCGCCTCGTGATCCGCGAGCCGGGCATGCCCGCCGCGCGTACGCTGCTCGTCTTCTGGGACCGCAGCGGCGATGCCGCCGCGCGCGATGCGCAGGCGGAGGCTATGTTCTCCGTCTGCCAGAGCCTGAGCGAGCAGGGCTATGCCTATCAGCTCGGCTGGCCCGAGGGCGGCACGGTCCGCTTTGCGGAGGCAGGCTCCACGGAGGAGCTGCTGCGCGATCTGCCGCTGCTGCTGCGCGGCGGCGCGGAGCCTCTGCAGGAGACCGGGGCGCTGCGCGGCTTCGGCAAAATTCTCTACTTTACGGCCTTGCCGGACCCGGTCTGGCGCAGCCTGACGGCGGGGGCGGAGCCGGTCCTGCTGCTGTGCGGCGTGCCGGAGCAGCCGGATGTCCGCTGCATCTGCTATACCAAAGAGAACTATGCTGCCGTGCTGCAGCAGCTGGAGCTTTGAGCATGAAACGAACGAACGGTTTTCAACTGGAACGTGCCCTTGCCGGGGGGCAGACTTTGCCGCCGTGGGCGGCCGCGCTGTGCGGCGGCCTGTGCGCTGCGGGGGCGCTGACGCTGCTGGCGGGGTCCTTCCCCGTGCTGCCCGCGTGGGCGGCCCTGCTGCTTGGCCTGCTGCTGGGGGCCGGGCTTGCGCTCCTGCCGCAGCGGGCGTGGCTGACGCCTGCGCTCTGCGGTGCGGCGGCGCTGTTCTGCCTGTGCGCCTTTGTGCCCGTCACGGCGGGCCTGCGGCAGCTGGCGGACTGCGTGCGCCGCTGGCTGACGGCGCGGACCGGGTACATCTATTTGACATCTTCTGGCGGAATGCGGCAGGGCCTCTGGGCCTTCCTGCCGCTCGGCTTTCTTTCGGCGCTGGCCTCCGGCCGCTGCGCCCGGCGCGGGAGCGTATGGTTTGCGGCCGTTTCGCTGCCTCTTGCGGCGGTCGGCTGCACCATTGGGCTGTTCCCGTCGTGCTGGGGCCTGCTGCTTCTGGCAGGCGGCATGACGGCCCTGCTGCTGTTCCGCACGGACCGGGGACGGACGGCGGCCCTGCTGCTTGCGGGCTGCCTGCTGCTCAGCGCGCCGCTCGGACTTCTCTCCCTGCCCGAGAGCGGGGCCGGGGCGGCGCTGGCCCACGGGCTGCATGCGCTGCGCTATGATGCGGCGGCCAACTCCATGCCGGAGGGAAAACTGCACGATCTTTCCGCGTGGGAAAAGAACGGGACGCCCGCGCTGCGCGTGACGATGGAGCAGCCGCAGCGGCTTTACCTGCGCGGCTTTGTCGGCGAGGTCTATACGGGCCGGAGCTGGCAGCCGCTCGATCCGCAGACGCTGGCGGACGAGGCCGGGCGCTTCTACTGGCTGCATGAAAAGGGCTATTATGCCCAGAGCGCCGTCGGGACTGCGGCGGCGCTCGCCGGGCAGACGCAGGTGCAGACCGTCACGGTCACAAACCTGTCTGCCTGCGGCGCGCAGGCCTATCTGCCGACGGGCCTTGCGGACAACGCCCTGCTGGAGCCGGACCGTATCGGCGACCGCACGGCGAAAGCGCCGGGGGAAACGTATTCCTGTTCCTGCGCCGTCGGCGGCCTGCGCGACTGGTATGCCGCGCAGCAGGCGCTGGCGGACGATCCGGACGGCGCGGCGCAGTGGCTCACGCTGGACGAGGGCTACCGGGCGTTTGCCGAGGCACAGTTCCTTGAGCTTACGCCGGAGGCGGCCGGAGCCGCGCAGGCACTGCTGGGGAGTGAGATGCAGGGGAAGACCCTGCCGGAGATCCTGCAGGCCATCCGACAGACGCTCACGGAGCACTTCGTCTATGACGAGAGCGTCTCGACGCAGAACGGGACGCAGGACTTTTTCCAATATGTGCAGTCCGTCACCGCGCGCGGCTACAGCGTGCACTATGCGACGGCCGCCGTGCTGATGCTGCGCTATTGCGGCGTCCCGGCGCGCTATGCCGAGGGCTACTACCTCTCCGGACAGGATGCGGCCTCCGGCGAGCAGACGTTTGAACTGGATGAGACGCACGCCCATGCGTGGGCGGAATATTATCTGACCGGCGTGGGCTGGGTCCCGTTTGAGGTCACGCCGGGCTATGTAGAGGCCGAGGACCTCGGAGCAGGCGGCGAGGCGGGTGGAAAGCAGTATGAAAATACGCAGCTGCCGCCCGTTGTGGAGCAGCCGGAGCAGCAGGCCCCACAGGAGGAGACGCAGCGCAGTTTCCGCTGGTGGCTCGCTGCGATCCCGCTTGCCGCGGCCCTCCTCGCGCTCGTCCTGTGCCAGCTCTGGCGCAGACGCCGCCTGCACCGCCGGATCGCGGCCATGGCGGCGGACGAGCCGCGCGAGGCCGTGACGCAGCTCTATGGCTACGCCGTGTTCCTGCTGGCGCGGACCGGCGCGGCCCCGCCCGCAGGGCTGGAACAGGCCCGGCAGGACAACGCCGAGGCTATGTTCAGTGGGCACGCCATTCCTGCGGAGAAGGCCACTGCCATGCAGCGCTTCGTGCAGGAGGTTCTGCAGGCCTGCCGGAAAAAACGCAATCCGCTCCAACGGTTCGCGGACCGCTGGATCCGTATCTGGTATTAGGTTTAGGAGGCAATGCTTATGAAGTCCATTCGATTTCTTGCCCTGCTGCTGTGCGCAGCGCTGCTGCTTCCGCTCTTGCCCGTGCATGCGGCGCAGAGCGGCGGGAGCTTCTATCTGACGGCCTCCACGGCCGGGCAGACGCTCATTGAGCCGGTCGCCGTGCCCTATACGGCCGGGCAGACCATCCGGGATGCCCTGCGCGGCAGCGGTTATGCCTTCGGCGGCATCGATACCGCGTTCATCACGGACATCGAGGGCGTCGCGGGAAACTTTACGGTCTATTATGACGGCGGCGCGTATTCGCTCGATGCGATTGCCAGCCCGGAGACCGTGACGGCCGTCGTCTTCTCCGAGCGTGAAAGAGGCTTTCCGGCCCTGCTGGACGCCGTGACGGAGCTTGGCCGCTTCCGGGAGCGCACGGACCATGTGCAGAATTATCCGGCGGCGCAGCAGGCCTATGCGGCGGCGCTGTCCGGCCTGCGGACGGCGGACGAGGCGGGCCTGACGACGCTTCTTGCCGCACTGCGCAGCGCCGTGGCGGAATACGAGGCCATTCTGAACGGCACAAAGTACCCCGTGACCTTTACGGACACGGCCGGGACGGCCGCGCAGCTCACGCTGACGGACAGCTACGGCAATGTGACGCAGGTACAGGGTCTGCGCGCCGAGGTCGTGGCAGGGGAGTACACGTTCAGCCTGTCTGACGGCGGCGCGAACCGCGTCGACGGCACGCTGACCGTGGCAGGCGCGGTGGAAAAGCAGGTCGCGCTGCCGACGGGCGACTGGTTCGGCACGATCCGCCTCCACAATGCGTCCGGCGCATCCGCGGGTGCCTATCCCGGCACGCAGGATGAGAAGACCCATACGGCACAGTTCCGCGTGGAGGACTTCCGCACGCTGGCCTATCTCTATGCCGAGCGCGGGGTGGATGCCCCTGCGGACGCGGCGCTCTACAGCTGCTACATCGGCCAGAACGGCAAGGACTACGGCGACGGCAGCCAGCCCTCGAACCGCAAGAGCTGGTCGAGCTATCAGACGGCGCTCGTGTCGCTGCTCACGGCCGGGATGACGGACTGCGAGGTCCGGCTCGAGGCCCGCAGCGCTTCCGGCACGGACATGCGCATCCAGTCCTATACGCTCCGCCTGCACCGTGTGCCGACGCTCGCGTCGCTTGCCGTCTATGGCGAAGGTACGCGCCTGCCGCTGGACTTTGATCCGGCCGGGACGGACTATGCGGTGACGACGGTCTCCGACCGCCTGAGGATCGAGGCGGCTCCGTTCGACACGGAGGGCTATTCCGTCACGGTGAACGGCGGCACGTCCGCAGAGGTCCCCGTCGGGACGATCACGGTGCAGGTAGCCCACACGAACGGAGAGCGCACCGCCTATACCATTGCGGCGACGAAGGTCGACTCCGTCGAGGTGCGGATCACGGTGCCCGTGGGAACGGACACTGCCGTCTTCAATGCGGCGGACAGCGAGATCGCGCCCGTCGGCAGCGGGACCTACCGCCTCATCCCCGGCGAGCGCTATACCTGGATCACGACAAAGCAGGAATTCTATCATGCGGCGGGCAGCTTTGAGGCCGCTGCCGGTCTCACGGTGCAGGCGTCGGAGCCGGACACGACGGACCGTCTCAGCGCGCTTGCCTCCTACAGCGCGCGCAATCCGAAGAACGGTGTGAGCTATGAGAGCGACGTGCCGTTTTCGGCGGCGCAGCACCGCTATACGCTGACGGTGCCGGATGCGAACTCCACGTTCTATCTGCAGGCGACCCCGACGGGCGGCTATGCCGTGAAGGCGCGCTACCTCCGCCAGACGACGAACACAGGCACGAACGGCACGCAGGCGGAAATCAACGTCACGGCGACCGTCGATCCCGCGAAGACCGCCACGGCCTGCGGCCAGAGCCTTGCGGCGAGCGGCTATTCCAACACCGTGACGCTGCGCCTGAGCCGGACGGCGGGCAGTGTGGAATATTATCAGGACTACACGCTGCTGCTGCGCCGCCGCCTGACGCTGGGCGGGCTCAGCGCCGCCGTGGACGGCGTAACGCTGAACCTGCTGAATGCGAAGGGCGAGGCGCAGAGCTTTGACCGCGACGTAACGGAATACTGGACGCGCGTCGACGTCAGTGCCCGCACGTTGGACTTCACTGCCTCGTTCCGCAGCCTGCCGACGGAGACGAACCCGAACAGCGGCGGCTATCTTGCGGACATCAACGGTACGACGTATGCGGAAGCGCCGTCCGCCGCACTGACGCTCGATCCGGAAAAGGCCGCGGAGGATGTGACCGTGACCGTGCGCCACGCGGACGAGGCGTCACTCCCGGCGACCTACACGCTGCATGTGCAGAAAACGGAGCCGACGATCGTGACGTTCGTGACGGAGCCGAAGGATGCGACCGTCTTCCTGACGAATGAGCAGTCCGGGCGGCGCGCGGAGCGGGCCACAGACGGCAGCTTCGCCCTGACGCCGGGCGACCGCTACACCTACACCGTGACGGCGAAGGGCTATGTCGGCACGACCATCCAGCATTACACGGCCCCGGAGCAGGCGGAAACGGTCCGCGTCACGCTGCAGAAGGCGGCGGAGAACACGGGCCTGCAGCAGCTTCCTGCCCAGTGGCCCTCGTTCCGCGCGGATGCCTATAACAACGGCGTCATCGACGCCAGAACGCCCGTTTCCTCGGAGAATACGGTCCTCTATTGGGCCACGCAGCTCGGCAGCGGCTATTCCTCCGATGCCTGCGGCTGCCCGATCATCGTGGATGACTGCCTGTATACCTACGGCGGCGAGACGATCTACAAGCTCGACAAGCGCACGGGCGAGGTGCTTGCGCAGGGCAAGATGGACCACAAGTCCAGCTTCGCCATCAACTCGCCGACCTATGCCGAGGGCATGATCTTCGTCGGCCTGGCAAACGGCTGCGTGCAGGCGTTCGATGCCGTGACGCTCGAGTCTCTGTGGCTGTACGAGGACCCGCTCGGCGGCCAGCCGAACTGCCCCATCACCTATGAGGACGGCTATCTCTACACCGGCTTCTGGAACCGCGAGGACGGCAACGCAAATTTCGTTTGCCTGACCGTGACGGATGAGGACCCGGCGAAGACGGATGAGAGCAAGCTGGCCTCGTGGACCTACACGTCCCGCGGCGGCTTCTACTGGGCGGGCGCTTACGCCTGCAAGGACTTCGTGCTCGTCGGTACGGACGACGGCGAGGCGGGCTACACGACGGGCCATGCCCGCGTGCTCTCGTTCGACCCGCGCAGCGGCCGTCTGCTCGGCGAGCTGACGCTGCCGCAGACGGGCGACCTGCGCAGCTCCGTGACCTTCGTCCCGGACAGCGAGGGCGGCCTTGCCGGTACGGCCTATTTTACGACGAAGGGCGGCTATTTCTACGGCCTGCATGTCGAGGCCGACGGCACGTTCACGGAGGGCTCGCTGCGCGCGCTCAAGCTGGCCAATTATGCCAACGATCCGAAGAACCCGGCCATGAGCACCTGCACGCCGACGATCTATAACGGCCGCGCCTACATCGGCGTGTCCGGCACGGCGCAGTTCGGCGCGTATTCCGGCCACAACATCACGGTCATCGACCTTGCTTCGATGTCCGTTGCCTATTCCGTCCGCACCCAGGGCTACCCGCAGACGAGCGGCATCCTGACAACGGCCTATGAGGCGGAGAACGGTTATGTCTACGTCTACTTCTTCGATAACTATACGCCGGGCAAGCTCCGCATTCTGGCCGACAAGCCGGGCCAGACCGCGCCGGTCCTCATCACGAAGGAGACGGACGAGAGCAGCGGCAAGCATGTCACCTATGACACACCCTATGTTCTGTTCACGCCGAGCGGCGCGCAGGCGCAGTATGCCATCTGCAGCCCGGTCATCGACGCGGACGGCACGATCTACTTCAAGAACGACTCAGCCTATCTGATGGCTGTCGGCAGCACGATGGACCGGCTCGAGGTCACGGCGCAGCCGGAGAAGACGGTCTACCACGCCGGCCAGACGTTTGAGGCCGCCGGTATGCAGGTCACGGCCGTTTGGCACAATGGCGTAAGGACGGATGTGACGAAGCTCGTGCAGTGGTCGACGGACCCGCTGACACTGGACGACAACGACTTCCAGATCACCTATTCCCATGTGCTCTATCAGGACCGTGACGGCGCGCCGGGCACGGCCTATGCGGCCCCGGTCGGCCTTGCGGCGCTCGATGTGCGCAAGCACATTTACGACCGTGTGGAGACCACGCCGGAGGGCCACCGCGGCACCTGCAGCTATTGCGGGCAGACGGACGAGGCATTCCAGCCACATGAATTCGTCTGGGTCATCGACCGTGAGCCGACGGAGGAGGAGACCGGCCTGAAGCATGAGGAGTGTTTCTGCGGCTACCGGCGCAGTGAAAACACCGAGATCCCGAAAAAGGAGCATGAGCACACCTATGTTGCCACGGTCGTCGCGCCGACGTGCACGGAGCAGGGCTACACGCTGCACACCTGCCCGTCCTGCGGCGATACCTACCGCGATGCCTGGACGGACGCGCTGGGTCACAGCTGGGACGCCGGGCGCGTGACGGTGCCCGCAACGGAGGACACGGACGGCGAGCGCACCTTCACCTGCACGCGCTGCGGGGCCGAGCGCACGGAGGTCATTCCGAAGACCGGCGAAACGCCCTGCGACGGCGGCGCAAATTGTCCGGGCAGCCGCTTCACGGATATGCCGGCAGCCGGGAATTGGGCACACGCAGGCATCGACTTTGCCCTGAAGCAGGGCCTGTTCAACGGCATGTCCTCCACGACGTTCGAGCCGGACGGAAGCATGACGCGCGCCATGCTTGTCACGGTGCTGTGGCGTCTGGACGGCAGCCGCGCGCCCGCCGGGCGGAACACGTTTACTGACGTGCCGGGCGGCCAATGGTACACCGATGCGGTGACCTGGGCGGCGGAAAACGGCGTGGTCAACGGCGTGGGCAGCGGAAAGTTTGAGCCGGACGGCCGCGTGACGCGCGAGCAGATCGCAACGATCCTGTTCCGCTATGCCGCAAAGCGCTATGACACCTCTGCGCGGGCGGACCTGTCCGTCTTCCCGGATGCCGGACGGGTGAGTGCCTATGCACGCGAGGCACTGGCATGGGCCAACGCTGCAGGCCTTGTGAACGGCACAGACAACGGCCACGGCCTGATCCTCGACCCGCAGGGCGATGCGACCCGTGCACAGGTCGCCGCCATTTTGATGCGGTATGTAAAAAATATCGTTCGCTGATACTAGAATCTGATAAAAAGCTTTAAAAGCTTTTTATAGCGCCGAAGGCGCGTCAGATTCTGCATGAGACGGCGCAGCGTGCGTCAGCACGATGTGAGTGTGCGTAGCACACGGGATTCCTGATGAAATGTTTTAATCAGGAATCAGTATGAGATGGCGGCAGCGAGAAAACCCCGCAGGAGAAAAGCCTCCTGCGGGGCTGTTTTATATCCTGTAAGGCGGTCGGTTGACCCGGCTGTAAAATAGTTTACGTAGAGAAATGTAAAATTATATAAGCTCCGAAACATATGGAACTGTCGGATAAAATTTTCAAAAATTTTGAGGAAAACATATTCACTTTAGCATGTTTTGCCGTATAATAATAGACGCTGGTTGCCCAAAACAACTTTATCCGGCCGCTGACTGAAAACGTTTCTCCCGGCGGACGAGCGCCGGGAAGACAACAGAGCACGAAGAGAGGAGAAAACTTATGATCACCGCTGAATCCCTGTTTTTTGCGATTCTGGGAACGACCCGGGCCGAGATCACTCCCTCCGTCCTTGCAACGGAGATCACTGCCGAGCTGCTGTTTGACGAGAACCTCGGCTTTGACGACTTCCGCATCACGAAGGATGTGTATCCCACCGTTGCCAAGCTCCTGCGCCGCAGCTCCGATTCGGTATCCCGGAGCGTCGAGCGCATGACTGCGCGCCTGTGGCGCTGCGGAAGCCCGGAGCAGCTGCGAAAAATCACCGGGCAGGAGCGGCTGCTGCCGCGTCCCGCCCGGGAAACGATCCTGTATCTGGCGTATTATCTGCGTGCGGAGCGTCCGATCTCTGCGCTGCGGTACGGAACGGATGTCCCGCCGAACCGGGATCAGCGCGTGATGATCGCCTCGCGTTCCGCGCCGACGGAGACGTAAGAAATGTGGCAGCCGATGGCCTTTTCCACGGTCTCTACATAGTCGCGCGCTTCCTTCGGCAGGTCCTCATAGCGGCGCACGCCGGAAATGTCGCAGTTCCAGCCCGGCATGGTGCGGAAGACGGGCTTTGCCTCCGGCAGGATGGCAGGGAAGGGGAAATCGTCCGTCAGCGCGCCATTCAGCTCATACTGCACGCACAGCGGGACCTCCTTCATGCCGGACAGCACATCCAGCTTCGTCAGCGCGACCTCGGTCGCGCCCTGGATGCGGCAGCCGTAGCGCGTGGCGACAAGGTCGATCGGGCCGACGCGGCGCGGACGGCCGGTGGAAGCGCCGTATTCGCCGCCCTTTTCACGCAGGTTCTCGGCCTCCTCGCCAAACCACTCTGCTGTGAACGGGCCTTCGCCGACGCAGGTGGAGTAGGCCTTCACGATGCCGACGGTACGGTCCACATGGCTGCCCGGCATACCGGCGCCGACGCAGGCATAGCCCGCGATGGACGAAGAGGATGACGTATAGGGGAAGATGCCGAAGTCGATGTCGCGCAGTGCGCCGAGCTGGGCCTCGAACATGATGTTTTTGCCGGCTTTTTCGGCCTCATAGAGGTACTTGGGCACGTCGCACAGGAACGGGCGAAGCTTGCCGCCGAACTCCTCGCACCAGGCGAGCATGTCCTCGAGCTTGTAGGGCTCTGCGCCGTAGACATTGTGGATGATGAGGTTCTTCCACTCCAGGATGGTGGCCAGATGGGCCTTGAGGTGCTCCGGGTAGAGCAGCTCACCGAGCATGACGGTCTTCTTCTGATATTTATCGGAATAAACGGGCGCGATGCCGCGCAGCGTGGAGCCGTACTTCCGATCCTTCAGACGGGCCTCCTCCAGACCGTCGAGTGCGCGGTGGAAGGGAAAGACGATGGTGGCACGCTCCGAGATCTTCAGATTCTCCGGCGTGATGCGGATGCCGTGCGCACGGAGATTGTCGATCTCGCGGCACAGGTCTTCCAGATCGATGACGACGCCGTTGCCGAGCACATTCACAACGCCCTCGGAGAAAATGCCGGACGGGATGAGATGCAGGGCAAACTTGCCGTACTCATTGACGATGGTATGACCGGCGTTGTTGCCGCCCTGATAGCGAATGACAATATCATAATCCTTTGCGATGAGGTCGACCATGCGGCCCTTGCCTTCATCGCCCCAGTTGATGCCGACGACTGCACAATTGCTCATAATACTTCTGCTCCTGTTTCTGCCCGATGGGCTTGATTTCACACAACGCGCCTATTATAATACAAACCTAGACATAAGTAAAACATGAATATCTTATGCAAGACATCAATAATTCTGATGGGGTGTGAGACCATGACAGTCAAGCTGGAGCAATACCGGATATTTAAAGCAATTGCCGACACGGGAAATATTTCCCGGACGGCAAAGCAGCTCTATTTGTCGCAGTCGGCCGTCAGCCAGTCGCTGCAGCAGCTCGAAAGCGCCCTCGGCGTGCGGCTGTTTTCGCGGACGGCGCGCGGCGTGACGCTCACGGCGGAGGGGAGCGTGCTCTATGACTATGCGGCGCAGGCGCTGTCCCTGCTCGAGGCGGGGGAGGCGCGCATCGCACAGTCGCGCGAGCTGCTGAAGGGCGAGCTGTCCATCGGCGTGAGCAGCACGCTGACGAAATACTATCTTCTGCCCTTCCTGCGGGACTACCATCAGCAATACCCGCATATCCATGTGCGCATCCTGAACGGAACGAGCCGCCGTGTGCTGCAGCTGCTCGGCAGCGGGCAGGTCGAGCTTGCGTTTGCGACCTATACGCCGGATGCAGACAGTTTTTCCGTTTTCCCGTGCTTTGATACGCACACGGTGTTCGTGGCGGCGCCGGATTATCCCTGCGATTTTGACCGCGTGTATACGCTGCAGGAGATCAGTGAATTCCCGCTCATCCTGCTCGAGCGCGAGGCAAGCTCGCGCCGCTTTCTGGAGGACTGCTTCCTGCAGCGGGGTCTGCGCCTGCAGCCGGAGATCGAGCTGGCCAGCCATAACCTGCTCATCTCGCTGGCGCGCATCGGCCTCGGCGTGGCGGGCGTGACGGAGGAGCTGTCGCTCTCCGGCCTGAACCGCGGCGTCGTGCGCAAGCTGCATTTGGCCGAGGAGATCCCGTCGCGCCGCGTCGTGCTGTGCACGCGCCGCAATACGCCGCTGTCGGCCGCGGCAGGGCGGTTCATGGAGATGATCCGCGCCAACCACGGGTTCGATCGCCCGGCGGAGCAGGACGGTTAACGGCCAGCTTGTCAAAAAAGTCCCCTCGGGCCTTTTTCGCCAAGCTGCTTTCAGAATTGCAAAATCAATTCTTGTAGTATGATTTTGCAATTCTGCCGCTGCGGCGGGTGATGGAACGCGAAAGGACACCCTGACGGTTTCCTTTCACACTTTTCTTCCCTCCGAAACTTATTACCGGGCAGTTTTCTGACAGTCCGGGCCGGTTTCGCCGTCCCCCGGCACGCCGCGCATGGTCAGACTGATGCGCTTGCGCTTCTCATCGACTTCCAGCACGGCAACACGCACGACATCGCCGACGGACACGGCCTCGGACGGGTGCTTGATGAATTTATTGCAGACCTGCGAGATGTGAACAAGGCCGTCCTGGTGGACGCCGATGTCCACGAACACGCCAAAGTCAATGACATTGCGCACGGTCCCCGTGAGCACCATACCGGGCTTCAGGTCCTTCAGCTCCAGAACGTCCGTGCGGAGCGCAGGCTGCGGCAGTTCATCGCGCGGGTCACGGCCGGGCTTGCACAGCTCGCGGACAATGTCGCGCATCGTCGGCAGACCGATGCCGCAGGCCTCTGCGGCGCGCGCAGGGCCGTAGGCCTCCAGCCGTGCGGGCAGCTCGGTCAGCGCGCCGACGTCCGCAAGTCGATAGCCGCACAGACCGAGCAGCGTCTGTGCCGCGGCATAGGACTCCGGATGCACGCCGGTGTGATCGAGCACCTGCGGGCTTTCCGGCACGCGCAGGAAGCCTGCCGCCTGCTCATAGGCCTTCTGGCCGAGCTTCGGCACCTTCAGGACCTGCCGCCGCGCCGTAAAGGCCCCGTGCTCCTCGCGATAGGCGACGATGTTCTTTGCCGTCGTGGCGTTCAGACCGGCCACGCGCCGCAGCAGGGAGGGGGAGGCCGTGTTCAGATCGACGCCGACGGCGTTGACGCAATCCTCCACCACGCCGGAGAGCGCTTCGTCGAGCTGCTTTTCCGGCACGTCGTGCTGATACTGACCGACGCCGATGGCCTTCGGGTCGATCTTGACCAGCTCGGCCAGCGGGTCCTGCAGCCGCCGCGCGATGGAGACCGCGCTGCGCAGGTTGACATCGTACTGCGGAAATTCCTCCGCCGCCAGCGGCGAGGCGGAATAGACGGAGGCGCCCGCCTCCGAGACGATCATATAGGCCGCGCCGTGCTTCTGCCGCAGCAGCTCGCAGACCATGGCCTCCGTCTCGCGCGAGGCTGTGCCGTTGCCGAGGGCGATGTGCGTGACCCCATACCGATCCATGAGCCGCCGGAGCGTTTCGATCGCTTCGGCGCGTTTTGCTTTGGAGAATGTGGGGTAGACGACGGCGGTGTCCAGCACCTTGCCCGTCGGGTCAACGACGGCGACCTTGCAGCCGTGGCTGTAGCCTGGGTCGAGGCCCATGGTCACATGGCCGCGCACGGGCGGCTGCATGAGCAGCGGCCGGAGATTCAGGGCAAAATTGCGGATAGCCCCCTCGTTGGCCTGCTCCGTGAGCGCGGCACGCAGCTCACGCTCCATGCTGGGCGCGATGAGGCGGTCATACGCGTCCTCACAGGCGGCGCGCAGGAAGGCAGCTGCGCCGCCGCCCGGCACGAGCACGCAGCGGCGCACGCAGATGAGGGCCTGATCGCGGTCCGTTTCCAGCGTGACCTTCAGAAAGCCCTCGCGTTCACCGCGGTTCACGGCGAGGATCTGATGGCCCTGCAGCCTGGACACCGGCTGGCGGAAGTCATAATAGAGCTGATAGACGGAGGTCTCCTCCTCCTTCCCCTTCGCGGCCTGCGTGCGCAGAACGGACTGGCGCTGCATCAGGCTGCGGAGAGCTTTGCGCACGGCAGCATCATCGGAGACGGTCTCCGCCACGATGTCGGACGCACCGGCCAGCGCGTCCTCCGGCGTCTCCACGCCGCGCGCCGGGTCTGCGAATCCGGCGGCAAGCGTGAGCGGATCGGGCAGATCGCGGGCCTGCCCCAGCAGCTGCTCAGCCAGCGGCGCAAGGCCGCGCTCCCGGGCGATGGTTGCGCGCGTGCGGCGCTTCGGCTTATAGGGCCGGTATAGGTCCTCCAGCTCCGATAGCGTCACTGCGGCCTGCAGGGCGGCGTCCAGCTCGTCCGTCAGCTTCTCCTGCGCGGCGATGGAGCGGCGGATCTCCTCACGGCGCTGGGCCAGATTGCGCAGATACTGCAGGCGCTCTGCCAGTGTGCGCAGCGTCGTGTCATCCATTGCGCCGTGCTGCTCCTTGCGGTAGCGGGCAATGAAGGGGATGGTGTTTCCCTCATCGAGCAGGCGAACGACCGCCCCCACATGCTGCGGCTTCTGCCCCAACTCGGCTGCCAGCAGCCGGATCATATCTTCCATTGCGATCTCCTCCGTGTGTTTCGGATACGGCGGCCGTGCCAACATGGCCCAGCCGCCTGTTTTTCTGTATTGTACCATGTTTTCCGGAAAAAGAAAAGGAAAACGAGAACCCCGCCGGAACAGCCGGTGGGGTTCGGTGAATCGCAGGCCTCCCGCCGCCGCGGCAGAATTGCAAAATAATGCTGCAAAGTTTTGTTTTGCAATTCTGAAAGCCCAAAGGTTTTTTTCAACAAAATGGGGGCTGCTCCAAAAGAAGCAGCCCCGCGGAAGAGACAGATAAAACAAGATGTTCGACAATACCAATACTTCACTTCAAATTATTAGGAGATGCTAGAAAGGAGAATAAGATAGTAAGAAAAAATTACCCATACTCGCGGTTAACTCTTGCCTGACCAAATAACGAAAGAAAGAAGAAAAGATGAAAACGAACGTGGACTGAGCCGCGGGGATCCCAGAGTGCAGCCCATAGCCTCTGCAGGACAGGCCTGCTCACAAAGACGGCTGCGCACACCGCTCTGTGCGGGACAGGAGAACGAACGAGCGGGACCGGTCAATGGCGAACCATGCAGCGCTGCGGCGGCCGCCGCGCTGCTCCGACTATGTTCAGAGGAGATCTTCTCCTCTCTGGTGCCAGTTTACCATGTTGTGCAAAAAAGTGCAAGCATGTTACGTCTAAAAATTCATGGCGAATTCAACAAATTATAGAAAGAAAAACTGGCAATGTCGACAAAATAGGGAGAAAATGGAATTTTCAGCGCTCAAGCTACGGAATCGTCGGACGATTTCTGCATTTTCTTGCGCTTTTCGCGCCATTCACGCCAGCGCGTCTGCGCGCGCAGGGTGTACAGCAGGATCAGAAGGACCTCGAGCACGGCGCAGATGACGTAGACAAGAAACAGCCGGTTCCCGTGCGCCGTGAGGTGCAGGCTCAGACCGGCGCCCCAGATGATAAGCGAGCAGGCGAAGATCTGCGAGAGCTGGTTGCTCCAGAGCGCGCAGAAAACCTGCGCCACGATTCCGGAGATGGGGATACCGTAGATGAACAGCAGCCAGGCATACCGGTCACAGATCGAGAAGATCTGCGCGCCGCAGAATAACACCGTCATCACGAGCCAGACAAGGCCGACGGACAGCAGCGAGATGAGCAGGTGGCGCGTGCGCGTTTTGGCGACCTTCTTTTCGCGCAGCAGGTCCTGCACGGTGATGCCGTAGAGCGAGGCGATATGGGAGAGGATGAAGATGTCCGGCGTGCCGTCGCCGCGCTCCCACTTGGAGACGGACTTATCGGAGTAGCTGAGCTTTTCCGCAAGACCGGCCTGCGTGTCGCCGTTCAGCTTGCGGTAATAGGCAATGTTTTCGGCGATGAGCTGCCGCAGCTTTTCATCGGATTCATTCATGGGCGTTTGTCCTTTCTGTTGGTGGGGAATGCCCGCAAACCCTTGCAAATCAAGGACTCTACTCACAGTAGAACCCCATTCTCGGGCTGATGGAGTCGCTCTCCAGACTGCGGAGAGGGACGGCTCACGCCGGTAGCGTGACATACGGGGCGGGGCATGGTACGATGAGTCCAGCAGCCGGGGCGGCCCGGCGAATGACTCACGGGGAGGCTTCATCATGAAACAGAAATTTGCACAGGCGGTCCGCATCCTGACAACGCCGCCGGTTTTTTCCGCACTGATGTGCACGCTGCTCTATGTGATCGTGCCTGGCTCATTTGCTTCGCTGGGACATTATCTGCTTGCGATCGTGTGCCTGTCGCTGCTGCCGGTGCTGGCCTATCCGGTGTCCTATCTCATCCCGGCGCTTCGCAGAGGCGGCAGAAAGACGCAGCGCAATCTGGCACTGGTGTTCTCCGTGCTCGGCTATCTGATCGGCTTTCTTGCTGCCGTTCTGGACGGAGGCGCAGCGATGGAAAAGGTCGTTTTCGGAACGTATCTCATCTCCGGCGCAACGCTTGCCGTGTGCACGCTGCTGCATTTCAAGGCCAGCGGCCATACCTGCGGCTGCTCCGGCCCGATCGCGGCGCTGTCGATCTTTATCAATCCGTGGTTTCTGGTCGGCTATGTGCTCCTGACGCCGATCATCTGGTCGAGCATCCGGCTCAAGCGTCACACGGCGCTGCAGCTTCTTGCGGGCTGCGTCATCCCGGTGCTGGCTATGCTGATCTGCCGGGCGCAATTCCTGTAAACAGGGAATCCCAACGCACGGGCAGTACGTCCGTCCGTGCGGATTTTTATGCAACTGCAAAATCAACACACAGAGAGGACCCACACCATGCCGTACATGTTAAGCTGTGATTCCACGACGGATCTGACGCTTGCGCAATACGCCGCGCTCGATCTGCATTATGTTTCGCTCCATTTTCTGCTGGACGGGAAGGAATATCCTGACGACTATGGCCAGAGTCTGCCGATGAAGACGTTTTTCGACGCCATGGCAGCCGGGGCAACGACGGGGACGTCGCAGGTCACGACCGGGGAATTCGAGCTGTATTTCCGGCAGTTTCTGGAGCAGGGGAGCGACATCCTGCATGTTTCGCTCTCGTCCGGCCTGTCGGGCTGCTATCATTCCGCCTGCGCCGCGCGGGACATGCTGCTGGAGGAATTCCCGGAGCGGAAAATCATCGTTGTCGACTCGCTCTGCGGCTCGGGCGGCGCTGCTATCCTGATGCTCGAAGCAGCGCGTCAGCGCGATGCGGGCCGGACCATGGAGGAGACCGCCGCTTGGATCGAAGCGCGCAGGCTCCATGTGCACCACTGGCTCTTCACGCCGGAGCTGGCGTATTTTGTGCGCGGCGGCCGGGTCAGCGCTGCGGCGGGCTGGATCGGCACGCTCCTGCGTCTGTGCCCCGTGATCGAGGCAAACTGCGAGGGCAAGCTGATCCCGCGGGAGAAAATTCGCGGCAAGCAGCGCGCCTTGCGCGTTCTTGTGGAGAAAATGGTCAGCTATGCCGAGGGCGGCATGGCCTATGACGGCCCCTGCCATATCTCCCATGCGGACAATCTTGCGGACGCCGAACAGCTGGCGGGCATGATCGAAGAGAAATTCCCGCAGCTGCGCGGGAGAATCGTGATCAATACCGTCGGTACGACGCTCGGCAGCCACTGCGGGCCGGGCATGGTCGCCCTTTTCTTCTATGGCACGGAGCGCGGCCGTTGAGCAGGCTGGCGATTCTCCAATATTAATATTATAGCAGAACACCGGCGGATTGCCAAGCCTGAAAACGGCGGCAGTCCGCCGGTTGGCTGTATCAGGACATAAAAACACCGGGCACGGAAAATCCGTGCCCGGCAGGCGGTTGACCTTATTTGGCGTATTCGACGACCTTCGTCTCGCGGATGACGTTGACCTTGATCTGGCCGGGATATTCCAGCTCAGACTCGATCTTCTTCGTCAGCTCACGGGCGAGGATGACCATGTTGTCCTCGGAGACATCCTCGGGCTTGACCATGATACGAACCTCGCGCCCGGCCTGAATGGCGTAGGACTTCTCGACACCGGGGTAAGTGCCGGTCAGCTCCTCGAGCTTTTCCAGACGGCGGATATAATTCTCCACGTTCTCGCGGCGTGCGCCGGGACGAGCGGCCGAGATGGCATCGGCCGCCTGCACGAGGCAGGCAATGACGGTGCGCGGCTCGACGTCGTTGTGGTGCGCCTCGATGGCGTGGATGACGTCGGGCGATTCGTTGTACTTGCGGGCCAGCTCAACGCCGAGCTGGACGTGGCTGCCTTCCATCTCGTGGTCGACAGACTTGCCGAGGTCATGCAGCAGGCCGGCGCGCTTGGCCAGCGCGACGTCCACGCCGAGCTCGCTTGCGAGCAGACCGGCGATGTGGGCGACCTCGATGGAGTGGTTCAGAACGTTCTGACCATAGGACGTGCGGTACTTCTGGCGGCCGAGCAGCTTGATGAGCTCGGGGTGGAGGTTGTTGATGCCGGTCTCAAACGTGGCGCGTTCGCCCTCCTGCTTGATGACGCGGTCGACCTCCTTGCGGGCCTTCTCTACGAGATCCTCGATACGGGTCGGGTGAATGCGGCCGTCGGCGATCAGCTTCTCGAGCGCGAGACGCGCGACCTCGCGGCGCACGGGATCGAAGCATGAGACGGTGATGGCCTCCGGCGTGTCGTCGATGATGAGATCGACGCCGGTGATGGCCTCGAGCGTGCGGATGTTGCGGCCCTCGCGGCCGATGATGCGGCCCTTCATCTCATCGTTCGGCAGAGCGACGACGGAGACAGTCGTTTCGGCGGCGTGGTCGGCGGCGCAGCGCTGGATGGCGATGGAGATGATCTCGCGGGCGAGCTGATCGGCGTTGTCCTTGAGGTTCGTCTCGATCTCCTTGATCTTGAGCGCGGCGTCATGCTTGCATTCGTTTTCGAGATTCTTCAGCAGGTGGTTCTTAGCCTCCTCCTGCGTCAGGCCGGAGAGCTTTTCCAGCGTTTCGAGCTGGCTCTTCTTGATCATTTCGACCTCGTCCTGCGTGGCGGCAATGTTTGCCTGACGGCGGCGGAGATCGTCTTCCTTGCGTTCGAAGGCGTCGAGCTTCTTGTCGAGAGACTCTTCCTTCTGCTGGAGGCGGCGCTCCTGCTTCTGCAGGTCAGCGCGGCGCTCCTTGACTTCCTTTTCGTATTCGGTTCTGGATTTATGAATTTCCTCTTTCGCTTCCACGAGCATCTCGCGCTTCTTATTCTCGCCGCCCTTGATGGCTTCGTTGATGATACGCGTTGCTTCGGTTTCTGCGCTTCCGATCTCACGCTCCGCGACTTTCTTGCGATAGAGCATGCCGATCAGAAAGAAGATAAATGCTACAATCAGCAGTCCTGCGACGAGCAGGACGTAACCATACCATTCCATTGCCGGAATACACCTCCTGTTCTTCAAATTGGGTGCGTGTGTCACGAAAAAGTAATGCTTCCTCCGGCTACCCCAATGCACAGAGCAAACAAACAAATCCACTGTTTATTGTACCGTTTCACTTCGCGAAAGTCAAGCAATTATGCAGGGAAAATTGTTTCCCTACAGGAAAACTTGTGCAAAGCATACAAGGCGTTGACAACTTGCAGCCGGAATGATAGAATTGTAATGAGTTGGAAGCGGAACTCATTCTCCGTTTTCAATTTGATCGATACGCGGGTATGATGGAATTGGCAGACATGCAGGATTTAGGTTCCTGTGCAGAGATGCGTTGGGGTTCAAGTCCCCATACCCGCACCACGACAAGCCCCTTAATTCTATAAAATGTGAGGAGAAACCGGAACGCCATGGACAATTTCAGATTTTCGACCCTGGAATATAAGCGCCCCGATCTGGATGCATACCGCGCAAAGCTCAAGGATTGGAAAGCTGCGATCGAACACGCGGAGAGCTACGAGGCTCTGCGCACGCTGCTTCTTGAGATGGACCGCGAAAACTGCGAGCTGTCCACGCAGTATTCCATCGCGAACATCCGCCATACGCTGAACACCCGTGATGAATTCTATGAAACGGAGGTCGCCTATCTTGACGACACGCTGCCGACCCTCGGCGGCGAGGAGGTCGCGCTGAGCGAGGCCATCGCGTCCAGCCCTTTCCGCCCGGACATTGAGAAGGAATTCGGCAAGCAGTATTTTGTGGGCATGGATCTGCAGAAGAAGATGTTCTGCGAGGCCAACATCCCGCTGCGCCAGCAGGAGAGCCGCCTGACCAACGAGTATCAGAAGATCATGGCGACTGCGGAAATTCCCTTCGACGGCAAGACGCTGAACCTCTACGGCGTGCAGAAGTATTTCGAGCACCCCGACCGTGCCATGCGCGCCGCTGCCGTCAGGGCCTACGCCAAATTCTACGAGGACAACGAGCCGCGTCTGGAGGAGATCTGGGACGAGCTGATCCGCATCCGCAACCAGATGGGCAAGAACCTCGGCTATGAGAACTACATCCCCGTCGGCTATCTCGAGCAGAGCCGCACGGACTACGGCGAAGAGGAGGTCGCATCCTTCCGCGAGCAGGTGCGCATGTTCCTTGTCCCGCTGTGCCAGAAGCTCTATGACGCGCAGGCAAAGCGCCTCGGCATCGACCATGTTATGTGGTACGACGAGAAAATGGTCTTCCCGGACGGAAACGCCGAGCCTGCGGGCGACGACGCCTTTATGGTCAAGACCGCTCAGAAGATGT